>Ga0265301_10000052_pt1 | contig 182019 bp, 159 predicted proteins | sample AusTroGonzalo_MG_2_FD_193488 | JGI IMG/M metagenome (GOLD analysis project Ga0265301, IMG submission 193488) | Bovine rumen microbial communities from tropical cattle in Woodstock, Queensland, Australia - Gonzalo_04 | ecosystem: Host-associated > Mammals > Digestive system > Stomach > Rumen ... | reverse complement strand
CATGGAGTTCGGCGGAAAACTCTTCGACGACTTCCATGCCAGCCGCGTCCTCCCCGGCTTCGAGCCCGACAGTAAGCTCAAGATGCTCATGCAGATGAAGGATGACGCCGAAATCGTCATCGTCATCAGCGCCGTGGACATCGAGAAGAACAAGGTCCGGAGCGACCTGGGCATCACCTACGACATGGACGTCCTCCGCCTCCGCGACGAATTCATCGACCGCGGCCTGAGCGTGAACAGCGTCGTCATCACCCATTTCAACGGCCAGGCCAGCGCCGAGGCCTACCGGAAGCGCCTGGAAAAGATGGGCATCAAGGTGTATTACCACCACACCATCGAAGGCTATCCGCACAACGTCGCCCTTATCGATTCGGAGGAAGGCTTCGGCAAGAACGATTACGTGGAGACCACCAAGCCCCTCGTCGTCATCACGGCCCCGGGTCCGGGCAGCGGCAAGATGGCAGTGTGCCTGAGCCAGTTATACCAGGAGAACAAGCGCGGCATCAAGGCCGGTTACGCCAAGTTCGAAACCTTCCCCATCTGGAACCTATCCCTCACGCATCCCGTGAACATCGCCTATGAGGCCGCGACGGCCGATCTGGAGGATGTCAATATGATCGACCCCTTCCACCTGGACGCTTACGGCAAGACCGCGGTCAACTACAACCGCGACGTGGAGATCTTCCCCGTGATGAACGCCCTCTTCCAGGACATCTACGGCAATTCCCCGTACAAGTCCCCGACCGACATGGGCGTGAATATGGCCGGCTACTGCATCAGTGACGACGACGCCTGCCGGGCGGCCTCCCTCCAGGAAATCATCCGCCGCTACTATTCCGCCCTGTGCAATTTCGCCGACGGAAAGGCCTCGGAATCCGAGGTGAACAAGATTGCCCTCCTGATGAAGCGCGCGAGCATCACCACCGCCGACCGCCTGTGCACCGTCGCCGCGAAGGACCGCCTGGAGCACTCCGGCGTCGCGACCGCCGCCATCGAACTGGAAGACGGGACCATCCTCACCGCCGAGACCTCCCCCCTGCTGGGACCCTGCGCCGCCCTGCTCCTGAACGCCCTCAAGCACCTGGCCGGCATCGCCCATAACGTCAAGCTCATCCCCCAGACGATGATCGCCCCCATTCAGCGGACCAAGGTGAACTACCTGCACGGCCGCAATCCCCGCCTGCACACGGACGAAGTTCTGATCGCGATTTCGATGATGAGCCTCCTGGACGAGAACTGTAAACTCGCGCTGGAGCAGCTGCCCCGCCTGGCCGGTTCCCAGGTCCATTCGACCGTGATCCTGAGCGAGGTGGACCGCAAGACCTTCCAGAAACTGGGCATCGGCCTCACCTGCGATCCGGTCCGGAAACTCAAGTGCCGGCAGCGGGTTCAGGACGAAGAGGTCTGATTCCGTCCCCGCCGCTGTTCCGAGATGGAAATCATCAGGTTGCGGATGGAGAATACAATCGAGAACTGGCCGATCACCAGCACCCAGTCGTGCCGGATGAGGCCGTAAGCGATAATCATCGAAGAGCCGATGACCGCCAGGACCCAGTGTCCCAGCGGCAGGAAAGACTGCCTGCGTCGGTAACTGTACACGAGCTGGTACACGGAGCGGATCTCGAAAGTGAACTGCGCGAGGACGCCGAACAGAAGAAGGTTCAGGGGAACGTCCTCATTCTTCAGGAAAGTATCGACAAATGTCGGGATATCCCGGACAATCAGGGCCAGGATGACTACGGGAAAGAGTGCCTGCAGGACAATCACGATCTTCGGGACCTTCTTGTACAGGCCCATGATGCCGATGTTCCACATATAGATGTAATACCCGACGCTTTCCCCGAAAATGATGGAGAAATCCTTCCGCAGCCAGCCGTAGATGTACAATACCACAGCGCCGATGCTGCTCAGCACCCAGTAGATGCCCGGGGTCTCCACCTGGTGCGACTTCTCGGACAGGTACCACTGGATCAGGACCCGGAGGCCATAGATGCCCATTCCGGCCAATCCGAGCAGATATACCCATCCAGGACTGTCCATACGAAATGATTACAGGTTGGCGGAGGACCCGTAGAAATGGGTCCAGACCGTGTTCTGGAGATCTTCCGGCAGGCCTCGGAGAACCGAGCGGAGGGTCCGCTGCGGGAAATCGGCGTACCGGAGGAAAATGAGGGCGTCCAGGCTGTCGGAGAAATCCGGATCCACGTTGAAGCACACGAGCCTGGCCCCGCAGCTGAAATACTTGCGGACCAGCACCGGCAGCCGGTACTTTCCGTCGGACAGGGCCATCAGCAAGCGGTCGAATGCGTCAATGTTGCCCGCAAAGGGCTTCAGCAGGTCATCCGGGTTCACGGCCAGGAAGTCCGGGGTAAAGGGATGCGAAGGCAGCGCGACCTTTTCCGCTCCTTCCAGCGGGTAATTCATCTCCAGATATCGGACGATCAAGCTCTTATAGAACAACGGAACGTCATTGCTGATGCTGACGGGACCGGAATAGAATTCCATCGACGGGCTCTTCAGCGTGGACACGGCAAGACCTGTGAGCAGCAGACGCAACGGATGCACCTCCCGCTGATACTTCTGGACGATGAAGGAGCGGCCGAGTTCCAGGGTCTTCCCGAGCTTTTCCGGCGCCTTTTCGCCGTACCGGACGAGGGAGGCGGAATAGAAGCCGGGGACACCGCCATGCTCTGCGATGATTCCGGGGCCGAATCCCAGGCGGTAGGCGCCCACGATTTCACGGTTTCCAATATGCCAAAGGACCATCTGCCGATAATAGGCGTCATACCTGTCCGTATCGTGGGACAGGCCGGTCCCCTCTCCCACAGCGCGGAAAGTCTCCTCCCGGAGGCGGTATAGTTCCCGCATGGTGAGCGGGGCTTCGGAGGCGTCCAGCAGGTAGGCCCGGTAATCCCCCACCTCGAACAGTTTGTGGTCTTCCAGGCCGGCCATCTCGTTCCGGATCTGCTCCGGTGCGACCGGCTCGTCCAGGGGGGCATCCTGTTTCCGGACCGCCATTTCCATGGACGGAAGGCACTGGGCCTGCAGCGCATAACAGCGGTTGCGGAGGTACCGGCCCAGGGAAGGAATGTCCATGCCGGCGATTTCGGAAGCCGGGATGGGCTGCCCGATCCGCACTTTCACCACGGTTCCGCGCATATGGAACATCTCGTGGATCAGGCGGATGGTGCGGAGGCGGGGATGGATGCGTCCCAGCCGGTGGAACGAATCGGAATTGCCGCCGTCAAAATAGACCGGAAGCACGGGGAAGCCCGATTTCCGGACCAGTTTCACGATATTGTCAGCCCAAGGAATGTCTTCCACCACCCTTCCGGACCCGAGGGAGGTCCGGTTCTCCCCTTTCTGCCAGGTCGCCACCTCGCCGGCCGGGAACAGGCCCAGCGGGTTGCCGCCGGACAGGTGCCCGAGGGCTGCGCGGATGCCCGAAATGCTCCGGGCGCCGCCGCTGGAGAAGTTGTCCACCCCGATGAAACTGTCCTTCAGGTTCGGGATCATGGACAGCAGGAACGTGGTCAGGATCTTGTAATCCGGCCGGCGGGAACCGATCACGGAACTCAGGATCATGCCGTCCACCCCACCGTAATGGTGGTTGGATACGGTGATGAATCCGCCCTCTTTGGGGATGCGGTCCAACTGGTTGGCGGGAATGTCATAGGAGACGGCGATTTCCTCCAGGACATGGGAGGAAAAAGCGGGGCCGAACGAGTCCGAGAATTTCTTGTGTATCCGGTTCACCTCGTCCAGCTCCAGGATACGATAGGCTGCCCGGGCGACCCATCGCCCCAGGAAACCTTTCAGGCCCAATGCTTTCTGGAGTTCGTCCAGCTCCAGAACGGTGGTTTTAGCAGCACTCATCAATTCCCAAAGTTAGTGATTATTTTCCAAAAAGCCAATGAAAGGGGCCTCAATGGGTGCGCCGGCGGCGTCCGGAGAAGATCCGCTGCGGGAGTTCCATCGCCAGGATGATGCCCAGGACAATGGCAACCGCAATCTTGGCCGCGGTGAAACCCGCCGAACTGGAGAGGTCCAGATGGCTGGAAATCAGATAGTAAGTGCCCCAGAAAACACCGGCTCCGGGGACCAGCGGGAAGATGCCGCACAGGAGGAAGACGTTGGCCGGGCACTTTTCCCGGACGGCAAAGAAGCGCGAGAGGATGCCGATGAAGACCGTGGAGATCACGGTGGCCACCGCCGGGGTCAGGCCGGCGTGCCGGAAAAGGACCAGGTAAAGCAGCCAGCCCAGGGCGCCGACGATGCCCGAAGGGATATACTGCTTGCGCGGGACACCGAACAGGATGGCAAAGGCCGTGGTTCCCACGAAAGCGGCGAGGGTCTGGATCGCCAGGCTGGCGGTTTCCGGGTTCGCCCAGATGCCTTCCAGGGCGATGATGCCGCCGGACAGCGCACCATCGACCATAAAGCCGACACTCACGCCAATCGCGATGCAGAAAAAGCCCAGCAGGGCGTCCGTGAGCCGGGTTAAGCCTGCCAGATAGTCTGCATTGGCGAGATCCCGGACACCATTCACGAAGGGCACCCCGGGAATCAGGGGCATGATGGCCCCGATGATGATGTTGGCCAGGCTGTTTCCGAAGCCGATGCGGTAGCAGGCTACGCATAACAAAGTTGCTACCAAAGCGTTGCAGATGCCGCCCACGATGCGGGACATATATCGTCCGCTCACCAGGAAAATGAAGACGTACAGCAGGCAGCCTACCACAAAGGCGGCACCGCAATCCAGGAAACCGCCGCCGAAGACCGCGCAGAAGCCGGAGGCGCCGAAGGCGGAACCCAGGACCTGCTCCCACATCGGTTTGGCCGGTTGGGTGCGGATCTGCTCCAAGCGCTGCCGCGCCTCCTCCAGCGTGCAGCGTCCGGCGGAGATGTCATAACTGAGCTGGTTCACCTCGACGACCTTCTGGAGCTGGATGGGACGGATGGGGATGAACTCCACATTGGCATAGGTGGACGCCTGGCCGCCCGCCTTCTCCACCTTCCCGGCGCTGCCGGTGGTGAAAATTCCATTGGACAGCACGAAGAAATTGCCCTTGTCCACCCCGTAATAGGTGGAGATCCGGGCCATGATGTCCTCGACACGGGAAATCTCCGCACCGTTTTCCAGCAGGATGTGGCCGGCAACGGAGGCGACTTCAAGGACGTCGGAAAGGTCGTAGCGTGGTTCCATGGTGCAAAGATAAGAGATTTCTCGACAAGCTCGAAATGACAGGTGGTATTATCGAAGTGATAAGTGGTATTATCGAAAGACAGTTGATAATATTGAAAAGACAGTTGATAAAAACGAAGTGACAGGTATCACTTTTCGAAATGCTGGTAATCCTGGACGGAGCGCCAGGAACCGCCCCAGGAGAAGCCGTGTTCCCGGAAGAGGCGGTAGCAGAGGCCGTTCTTGTCGATCTTGTGCGGGAAGGCCTGGGAGCGGTCTGCGTAAGGGGCGGCGCCGGCGGGTTTAACACGGCCGGAACGGACATACGGGTTCTCGAGCGGATTAATGTCCACGGCCAGGCCCAGGGCGTGCTTGGAGAGTTCCCGCATACCGGTTTTCCGCCGGTAGTTAAAACAGGAGGTATTATCGGCCGCCATCGACGCCTCATCGTCCCCGTCGAAGTCGTCGATAAGCCGGATGCTCCGGATGGGGTACCGCGCCTCGTACAGGCCCCTGAAAACGGCCAACAGGTCCTCGGCGACGGCCCGATTGCACACCATCTCCCCTACTTGCTCCTGCCCGTCAAAATCGACATAAGACAACCGGAGATACCGGAGCTCCGCAAGTTGGATTTCAGCGTCTTCCGGATAGGAAACGCCCCTCATCCGTCGCTCGACCTCTGGCGGAATCGGCGTGGCCGTGAAGACGGGTTCCGGGACAGCCACCGTATCTACAGACGAGACTATCTCCTCCTGAACCGGGGTCGGTGCAGACCGCCTTCCTTTGCATCCGGCAAGGAGGCAGAGGAGGAGCAAGAGGGTATATGCAGGATACTTTTGCATTTACGCCCGCAAAATTAGCAATTTCCCCGCTAAGTCGCTATATTTGTATGTTTTTTGGCAACGTACATGTCACTGCTGCTCATATTCCTCTTCGGGGCGATGGCCATCTCCTTCCTGTGTTCACTGTTGGAGTCCGTCCTGATGTCCACTCCGATCTCCTACATCACCATGAAGGAAGAAGAAGGGGACCGGAATGCCATCCTCTTCTCCAAACTGAAGGACAATCCGGACCGTCCCCTGACGGCCATCCTCTCCCTGAACACCATCGCGAATACCGTGGGCGCGGCGGGCGTGGGCCAGCAGTCCAGCATCCTGTTCGGCAGCGAGTGGTTCGGCGTGGTCTCCGCCGTGATGACCTTCCTGATCCTCGTCTTCTCCGAGATCGTTCCCAAAACCATCGGCACCTACCACTGGAAGAGCTGTCTCTGGCTCTCCCGCATCATGAAGGCCCTCATCGTCATCCTCTATCCCCTGGTGTGGGTGGTGGAGAAGATCCGCAAGCCCATAGCCGGAGACGAGCCCGACACCACCATCTCCCGCGAGGAGGTGTCCGCGATGGCCAATATCGGTGAGGAAGAAGGCGTCATTGACAATTCCGAGAACAAGGTCATCCAGAACATCATGAAACTGGACGACATCAAGGCCTACGACGTGATGACCCCGCGCGTGGTCGCCGCCATCGCCCCGGAGTCCATGACCCTCAAGCAGTTCTACAAGCAGGACGATCTCTCCCACAACTCCCGTATCCCCGTCTATGCCGACTCTCCGGAGTTCATCACCGGCTACATCCTGCGCTACGACGCCCTGGAGAATCTGGCCGAGGACAAGTTCGACATGCGTCTCCGCACCATCAAGCGCAAGATCGCCGCTTTCCACGAAGAGACCACGGTGGCCGACATCTGGGAGAGCCTCCTCAAGACCAAGGACCAGATTGCCTGCATCATCGACGACTACGGCTGCTTCCAGGGCATCATCACCCTCGAAGACATCATGGAGACGATCCTCGGGATGGAGATCATCGACGAGAACGACACCATCACCGACATGCAGCAGTACGCCAAGGAACGCTGGCTCAAGCGCAAGAACCAGTACAAGCAGATCGTGCTGCCGGAAGAGGATTCCGAGGCGTAAGGCCGGGCTGGGTGCTTCTGGAGATGTGTTGTCCAGCCGGGCGCGAGTTTCCTATGTGCCGATGCGTGGGGTTAGCACGCATCATTTCGTAATACATTGATAATCAATTGAATGAAAATCACTGCGTGCTAACCCCCTCCAAAATCTGCAGGGGTCAGCACGCGGACGTGCTAACCCCTCCCAAAAAACACGGGGGTCAGCACGGAGGCAAAAGTAATTGGTTCATAATCAAACATATGCAAATCAGGCCGTGCTAACCCCTCTTTCCAGTTTACGCACGGATTGCAGGAGAGGTTCGTTTTCACTATCTTTGCACCTGTGAGAAGCATTGCCATCATCGGGGCCGGGGCGGCCGGGTGTTTCTGCGCAGCCGAGCTGCGCAGGAGGATTCCGGATGCATGCATCGTGGTATTCGAGGCCGGTCCCAAGCCTCTTGCCAAGGTAGCGATCACGGGCGGCGGGCGATGCAATCTCACGAATTCCTTTGAAGGAATCAACTCTCTTTCAGAAGCTTACCCCCGCGGAGAAAGGCTCATGAAGCGCCTCTTGCACGACTTCTCCCACGAAGATACCTGGCGTTGGTTCGAATCCGCCGGCGTTCCCCTCGTCCTTCAGGACGACCACTGCGTCTTCCCCCGCTCCCAAGATGCCATGGACATTGTCCGGGCTCTCCTCCGTCGCATGGACGGCGTCACCCTTCGCCTCCGCACGCCCGTTCGCTCCATCGCGTTAGAGACCCCCGATCAGGTCGGGGGTGACGATAAAGGGAAGGTCGATGGTGACAAGCGCGTCATGCCCGGCTCGATCGGGCATCTGCGCGTGGATGACAATGCCGTCATGCCCGGCTCGATCGGGCATCTGCGCGTGGATGACAATGCCGTCATGCCCGGGCCCGACACGGCCAATGAGACCCCCGATCAGGTCGGGGGTGACGTTCAAGGGACGGTCGGGGGTGACGAGCGCGTCATGCCCGACTTGATCGGTCATCTGAATGTGGATGACAAAACCGTCATGCCCGACCTGATCGGGCATCTGAATGTGGATGGGGAACGGTTCGACGCGGTGGTTGTGACGACGGGCGGGGCGCCGAGGGGGTTGCCGATGCTGGAGGGGTTAGGTCTCGAGTGGGTGCCGACGGTGCCGTCGCTGTTTACTTTCACCGTGAAGGATGCGTCGCTGCGCGCCTTAATGGGGCTGGTTGTCAATGCTTCCCTCTCCATTCCAGGAACGTCTTTCAAGGCCTCGGGGGCGCTGCTCATCACCGACTGGGGCCTCAGCGGCCCGGCTACGCTGAAACTCTCCGCGTATGCCGCCCGCTACCTGGCTGAAGCCGGGTACAAGGCTCCCCTATCCGTTAATTGGCTGGACGCTTCCGAATCGGAAGCCCGCGAAATCCTGCAGGCACTCGCGGAAGGTAATGCCCGGAAGCAGGTGACCAGCACCCCGCCGACCGGCTTGCAGGCCCGGCTGTGGAACCACCTGACACAGAGGGCCGGACTGCGTCCGGACATCCGCTGGGCGGAACTTGGTTCCAAAGGATTCAACAAGCTCGTGAACGTCCTCACGCAGGATTCCTACGCGATCGAAGGCAAGACGAAGTTCCGCGAGGAATTCGTCACCTGTGGCGGCGTGGCGCTATCCAACGTGAACCCGGCTACCCTGGAGAGCAGGCGGCATCCGGGGCTCTATTTCGCGGGAGAAGTCCTGGACATCGACGCCATTACGGGCGGCTTCAACCTGCAAGCCGCCTGGACCACCGGCTACACCGTAGCCCGTGCGATTGCTTCTTTATGAGGGATTGAACCGGAGCGCGATATCCGCCGTTTCCATCAGCACGAAATCCATCCCGCAGTTCCGGGCGAACTCCCGGTCATAATGGGAATCCCCGAGCATCAGGGAGCGTTCCGGCGTGATATCCGGATAGTCCTGCTGCGCTTCCCGGAACAGGCCCGGATTGGGTTTCCGGCGGGGATCCTCCTCCCCCACTGCCGTGCAGACATAGATACCGTCAATGCGGCCGCCCGCCTGCCGGATCTCCTCCAGCATCCGGGCATGGACCTCATCAAGCGCCTCCTGCGTCATTTTTCCCTTGCCCACACCCCGCTGGTTGGAGACAATCAGGATATGCCGGAACTTCCCGGCCCAGGCGCGAAGACTCTCCAGCATACCCGGCAGGAAGGTAAACTGCTCCCAGGAGCGCACGTAATCCCCCGGCAGCCAGCGGTTGATGACCCCGTCACGGTCCAGGAAAAGCGTATCGGCCCCGGAGGCCAACACGGCATCGGAAGCTTTCAGGACCGCCTGGATTTCAGGCAGTTCCTGCTGCGCCCGGGCATAATCCTCCGGAATGCCGATGTCAATGAAATACCCGTCCTGCACCACACCCGCCACCAGGCCGTAATCGGAAAGCGGCTCCAGGACATCTTTCTCGAAAGAGAACCTCCGGGGATAGAGACTGATTTCCAGTTGGGAACGGTCGATGGCATAAATCCCGCCATTGATGAGCCCTTCCGCACACGGCCGCTTCTCGTGGAAGGCCGTGACCAGCTCGCCGTCCCAGTCGACGGCCCCATAGCGTTCGAAATCCCGCATCGGCTTGAGCGCCAGGGTGACGGGAGCGACGAACGGGAGGGTATTGAGGTCCGCGTTGAAAAAGGTGTCTCCATTGAGGACAAAGACCTTGTTCCCCCGGCATTTGCCCAGGGCGAGACGGATGCCGCCACCCGTCCCGAGGGGTTCCTCCTCGATGGCGTAAGTGATTTCGAAAGGCCAGGAGCGGGATTCGATAAAACTGAAAATCACCTCTTTCAGGTAGCCCACCGAAAGGACCACGTGGGAGATGTCAAAGCGGGACAGCCAGTCCAACTGGTACTGGAGAAAAGGCGTCCCGTCCACCGGCGCCAAACATTTGGGAAGGTCGCTGACCACCCCGCGGAGCCGGGTTCCCAGCCCGCCGGCGAGGATTATCGCTTCCATGTCTCGGGGACCCGGTCCGTTTCATATACCCGCCAGGCGTGGGCGCCCCGTTCCGTGAACTGGAAGGGAACCACCTGCCCCGGAAGCTGCTCCAGGGCGCGCACAACGGCCATTTTCCGGGTCGGAGGAACCATCAGCATAATGAAACCGCCTCCGCCGGCACCGGATACCTTACCGGCCACGGCCCCGGCGTTCATGGCCGTGTCAAAGGCTTCCTGGATGACGGGATTGGTGATGGCACCGGCCATCTTCTTCTTGTCCTCCCAGGCCTGTCCCAGGATCCGTCCGAATTCGGCCATGTCGCCCTTGAGGAGGGCCAGCTTCATATCGGCGGAACTCTGGCGGATGCGGTGCATCGCCTCGATGGCGGTAACGTTCCCGGAGGAAGTGTTCTTCTGCTGCTCGCTGATGATGGCGGCGCTAGACCGGGAACGGCCCGTATAGTACAGAACCATTGACGCTTCCAGTTCTTCCACGATCCAGCCCTTCACCTTGAGCGGGTTCACGATGACCATGTCGTTGCGCAGGAATTCCATGTAGTTGAAACCGCCGAAAGCGGCGGCATACTGGTCCTGTTTGCCGCCCGCGAGGGCGAGGTCCTTCCGCTCGATCTCGTACGCGAGACGGGCAATTTCATAGTCCCCGAGAGGCAGATTCATCCATTCAGCGAAGCACTTGAGGATGCAGACCACCATCGTCGAGGAGGTTCCCAGACCGGAACCGGCCGGAGCATCGTTGTAAGTCGTGATGGCAAAGGCACCGGGAACCGGACCGAAGTCCTTCACGATGCGGTTGTACACACCCCGGATGAGATCCGGTGCACCGTCCAGCGTAGCCTCCAGGGGGCAGTCGATGTGGGCATCGGCGTCAAAGGCATCGACCCGGACGGTCTCCCCTTCCCGGGTTTCGATGGTGCACCAGGCGGACAGGTTGATGGTGGCGTTCAGGATGAGGCCGCCGTAGAGGTCACTGTAGGGAGAGACGTCACTCCCCCCACCTGCCAGGCCGAGCCTGAGCGGCGCTTTGCTGCGGATGATCATACGCGGGCTATTGGGCGACGACGGCCATCTTTTCCTTGACCGCCTGGATACGCTCTTCGGCATCGGCATAGCCGCTTTCCAGGGCCTGGTCGTAATACAGGATGGCCTTCTCATACATTTCCAGGGTCAGGGACTTGACCTTGGCCTTGTCCTTCCGGCGGGAGACGGTCGGGGAATCGTCCCCGAGCTGCTCGAAGTCCACGCCGGCCTGGTACAGCATCCGGGCCTGCTGACGCACGGCCCTTTCGAGGTCCTCCCGCTGCGCGGAAATGGTCTCGCTCTGGAGGACGATGGTCCCGTGCTGGGCTGATATCTTCTCGTTCTGTTCGGTAATGGTCCGGTCGCGATCCTGGATCTCGGCCTTGAGGTCCTCGATCTCCTTCTCCTTCTCGGCGATGACCGTCTTCAGGCTGGAAACCAGTTTCTTATACTGCGCGTTATCGGCCGTAAGCCGGTCCAGGCGGGAAAGCTTCGCCTTGATCTCGTCGATGCTGTCCTCGATCATCTCCACCTGGTTCAGCCGGGCGGTACCCTGCTCCACGTCGGTGCGCAGGACGGCCGTCGAGCCGGAAATCTGCGACAGCTCCTGGAGGATGTTGTCCACGGCCGTGGCCTGTTCGATGTAGCTGTCACGGGTCGCTTCGGCACTCACCTTGAGGTCCTCGTAAGCCCGGACCACGGCGTCATAGTCTTCCTTGGGGACGCTTTCGCCCTGCTTGAATTCGCAGCCGGCCAAGCACAGGGCCGACAGCAGAAGGGCTGTTATCGGGAAAGTTCGCATAGGAAATTCGTCTTTTCGAAACGGATCGTCGTCAGTTTGAGGTCGGAGCGGTAGGAGATGCTGCCTTCGCCCAGTTCGGTGGACTTGACAGTGCCGTCTTCCGCCACGGTAAAGGAGTACACGACGGGACCATAGACGGTCACGCGGGCAATCTGGTACTGCCGTTCGGCCACCTTCTTCACGGAGGCGGTCGCATAGCGGGTTTCCCCGAGCGACGTGAATTTCATCGAATAGCTGCCCTCGAGGTTGCCGATCTTCTGCACGTCCGGCAGGGCGCTGACTTTCTGGGCTGACCGGCCGGCGCAGCCCGCGAGGGCGACGCAGAGGACGGTGAGAAGGGCCAGGGAATGAAGGGGTTTCATATCCGTGTATTATTGGAGAATCGCGTCTGCAAGGGCCTCCAGGGCCGGAAGGTCGCTGTCTTTCATCCGGCTGCGGATGGACACGAGGTCGCCCACGATCTCGACGTCCTTCATCGTGCCGAACAGCTCTTTCATCACTTTCCCGGCGGACGGCGCCCAGGTGCCGTTCTCGACGAGGGCCACCTTCTTCTGCTGCCAGGCCTTGATCTGGAGCAGATGGAGGAAGTTGTAGGCCGGCGTGAACAGCCCGCCGTCATAGGAAGCGGCGCACAGGACCAACTTGCCGTAGCGGAAGGCGTCTTCCACCGCCTCGTGGATATCGTCGCGGGTCAGGTCGGCAAAGGCGACCTTCGGACAGCCCTTCGCAAGCAGGATCTCCTTCAGGCGCTCGGCCACCGCCAGGGTACCGCCGTGGATGGACGCACAGGCGACGAAAACGCCCTCGGTCTCCACGCCGTAGGTGCTCCAGGTCTGGTACAGGTCCAGATAATAACCGAGGTTCTCGCGGAGGATGGGCCCATGGAGGGGGGCGATGACTGCCGGCTGCAGGGGCAGGACCTTCTTGAGCAGGATCTGCACCGGCGCACCGTATTTGCCGCAAATGTTGAAATAATAGCGCCGGGCCTCGCAGGCCCAGTCGTTATCCTCGTCCCCGAAATAGCCGCACTTCGAGAGGGCGCCGAACTTGCCGAAGGCATCGGCCGCGAAGAGGACCTTGTCCTTCCGGTCGAAACTCACCATCACTTCCGGCCAGTGCACCATGGCAGCCAGGGTGAACTGGAGCGTATGGGCCCCCAGTTCCAGCGTGTCCCCTTCCTTGACGGCCAATGTGTTGAAGGTGGCACCGTCAAAGAACTGGCCCAGGAACACCAGCGCCTTCGCAGTGGCGACGATCTGCACGTCCGGATACCGCTTCGCGAGTTCCAGGATGGTACCGGAGTGGTCCGGTTCCATATGATGTACCACCAGGTAATCCGGTTTCCGGCCGCCCAGGGCCTCTTCCAGGTTCTCCAGCCACTGCTGGCCCTTCCGGGCGTCCACCGTGTCCATCACGGCCACCTTCCGGTCCAGGATGACATAGGAATTGTACGCCATCCCTTCGGGGACGTCATACTGGCTTTCAAACAGGTCGATGTCGAGGTCGTCGACGCCGATGTAGCGGATATCCGGAGTAATGCTCTTTGTCATAATCTTGCTCTTATATCCTACAAAGATAGGAAAATACCCGCTAGAAAGCAAGTGCCCATCCCGCAAAAGAAAAGCCCCTGCAGATCACTGCAAGGGCTTTCGGGAGGTGCCAAGCGGAGCTTTTTTCTTAATCAATTCTTTCTATTTTTAACGAGGTTGTTATCATAATTGATTGAATATAAATGATATCCTAAAAACAGCTCCTAAAATCGAGTTAAACACAGACAACAATTTTCCGGGACAAATTCGGGACAACTTAAGATAATTATGCTTATCTTTGGACTGAATTATTAACGGGATTTGTTTATGTCAGTCACTTTCAAAATCAGGACCCGAAAGAAAGAAGGTCGAGCGCCGCTTGTTGCGCGCATTCTCAACAACAAGCTCCAGGTCGATATCCTGGTCGCAACAACGATTACTGTCGATGTTGCAAAGTTTACCGCATCTCCGACCGGCAGGCTGTATGCCAATTACATGAAGTCTCCTGAAGGAGTCAAGGTCAATGAATTGATGGCGAGCGTCACGTCCGCGTTGGAGAGTTATTTGCGGCAGGGCGTGAAGTTGACAACCGACCAGGCCAGGAAGGTCATTGACGACATTGTCATGAAGGAGGAACGTGAAGCTGAAATCAGGCGAGAGGAAGAACGGAGGCGTAAGGAGGAAGAGGAAAGGAGGGTCACGCTGAACAAGTTCATCGACCAGTTCATCGCCGACATCGAAAGCGGTGCCCGGCAGACGGACAAGGGCACCAATTATGCCTTCGCGACCGTCAAGGCCATCAAGCAGGCCCTCCGGCAGTTCAAGTATTTCCAGCGGGACACGAAAAAGGAATACGACTTCGATGACATCGACATGTCGTTCTACTACAAGTACACGGCTTACCTGAAAAACAAGAACTACTCCGTGAACTCCATCGGCAAGTGCATCAAGGAGCTGAAGGCTGTCATGTACATTGCCGAGATCGAAGGCCACCACTCGAATAACGCGTGGAAGGACAAGAAGTTCAAGGGTACCCGGATCGATATCGACAGTATCTACCTGACCGAGGAGGAGCTGGACAGGATGATGTCCGTCGACCTCTCGCGGTATGAAGCCGGCCACGAGCTGGCGCGCGACATCTTCATGGTGGGCGTCTGGACCGCCCAGCGCGTCTCGGACTACAACAACATCCGGAAGGAGGACTTCAGCACCCTGGTGAAGAACGTCATGCGTGAGGAGGATGATCCGGAGCATCCCGGTGAGAAGCGGGCTTGGATCGAGAAGCATGAGATCACCTACCTGAACGTCCGCCAGAAGAAGACGGGGGCCAGGGTTGCCATCCCCTGCAACTCCCGCCTGAAGGCCATCCTCGAGAAATACGACTACCAGCTTCCGCACCTGGAAGACCAGGTCATCAACCGTTACATCAAGGATGTCGCCCAGGCGGCCGGGCTGACGGACCTTGTCGAGATCGAGACCACGAAGGGGGGCACCGCCCGCAAGGAGATGGTTGAGAAATACAAACTCATCCACACCCACACGGCCCGCCGTACCGGCGCCACGCTAATGTACCTTTCAGGTGTCGACATCTACGACATCATGAAGGTCACGGGGCACACTTCTCCGGCCATGCTGAAGAAGTACATTAAGGCCGACAGTCTCAAGGTTGTCGAGAAGCTGACGGACAAATACGACTACTTCAAGTAGATAGCAGTATCCCGGCACGATAAGAAGGCCCTTTTCTCCTCCGGCCTTTTCTGACAAGACGCCCCACCGGCGTCTTGTTTTGCCCTCTGCCGTATCCAATCCTCGATCATATGAACTATCATCATCGTCTTTATCGAACGCGTGCACTCGTAAACGAGATGGTGACAGCGATGAACAACCTGGCGGGCACGGGATTCCGTGACGACAGTGCCAAGGACATCCACACCATCGTGTATCGCAGGGGGGAGTTCCAGAAGCGGCTCCGGGACTGTTTCTACGACATCATTGACATCTGGCCTGATGTCCTGTCCAACAATGCTTTGAAGTATGAGATTTCAAGTTTCGTTTCAAGGTATCGCGCTTTTCGTCTGACGGCCCGGACGGTTGCGGATTCAACAGGCTTGCCGCCTCCTCTCTGTGAGACGCTCCCCCGCTATATCCTGTTCCTGAAGGAACTCGACGAGGACATGTGCATCATCCTTCATGAATTCTCTGGCGAGCCTGTCCGGGAGTTGAGACCCTCCCTGTCCGGTATCGCCAGGAGCCTCCGTTTCTACGTGAAGGATGTTGACGACGAGTTCTACGAACGGCTCATCATTGACCGCCTGCCGCCGTCACGGCCCTTGAAATGGTGCGGCACCAAGGTGGCGGCCACCCTTTTCGCCGAGCATTTCGGCCTGACGGATGCGGAGATGAACCGCGCGTTCCTCTTCCCCAGCCACGGAAGGACATACCGCGGACTGAAGCGCTCCAGCAACGTCGCTACGAAGGGGGACGACAAGAACGGCATTGCGGATATCCTTAAGAAATATCCTTACCCAGCCTGAGCATCTCCTGAAATCGACCGGCAGATTACTGCCTTGACAAACAGCTTCCGGCCCAGTCACAAGCTTGGTTCTCACATAAAATACTGCTTTTACTGCTTTTTGTAACATTTTAACAATCAAGTATTTAATACTACTTTCGTTCCGCAAGATCATAAAAAAGAATCTTATGGAACTCGAACCCATCATCTCCCGTTATTTAGGGGACATCATCAAGCCCATCGTCACGACTGCGGTCGAGGAGGCCTTCAGCAGGATCCCGCCTCCCACGCCCGGTGACGAACTCATCAGCGTGAAGGAAGCCTGCCAGCTCCTCAGGTGCAGCGAGCCCACGTTCTACGCCCACGTCAACAGCGGAGTCATCAAGCTGGAGAAAAACGGAAGGCGTAGCCTGGTCCGCAAGGGGAAGCTACTAGACGACCTGGCTGCCGGAAGGCTGCGCCTGAGGAAGGACAAGCACCGGAAGTAGCGGGCATAGCAACTAAAGAACATGTACAAATTAACGATTGGCAACAGTATTATGGAACCACAAATGTCACCGGAGGAGTTTCGTCAGTTATGGGAATCCCTGCTCGTCAGGGCGTCGGACAAGTTCGAGGTACCGCCTGAAGTCGTCAGGATAGGCGACTCGGTCATCTGCACCCTGGGCAATTTCAGTGCGTCAACGGGCAAGGGCAAGTCCAAGAAGACCTTCAACGTCAGCGCGATCGTCGCCGCGGCCCTGACCAACGGCCGGGTTCTCAACTACCAGGCCAGTTTCCCCGAGGGTAAGAGGAGAATCCTGTATTTTGACACGGAGCAGAGCGCCGACTACTGCCTGAAGATCATACGCCGGATCAACAGGCTCTGCGGCTATCCTGAAACGATGGACCAGGACCGCATTAAGTTCGCGCACCTCCGCGAGAAGGGGACGTTGATGCGCCGCTGGATCATCGAGCAGGCCCTGGCGATTGAGCCGGAAGTCGGGCTTGTCATCATCGACGGGCTGCGCGACCTCCTCTATGACATCAATTCTTCAGCTGAAGCTGCGGAAGTGATTGGCCTGCTGATGAGATGGAGCAGTCAGTACAACCTCCATATCCACACCGTCCTTCACTTGAACAAGGCGGACGACAATGTCCGCGGGCACATCGGGACGGAGCTCAACCACAAGGCCGAGACGATCCTCCAGATCACGAAGAACGACGCAGACGGGAACATCAGCGAGGTGAAAGCCTCCCTGGTCCGAGACCGGGAGTTCCGTCCCTTCGCCTTCAGCATCAACGAGGAGGGGCTTCCCGTCCTTGCCGAAGGGTATGAACCCGCACCGCTTCCCCCGCGTGTGACGTTCGACTACCAGTCCATGACCGAGGAGATGCACCGGGTGGCGCTGGATATCGCATTCAACGGAATCTCGGATCCGATCGGATACAACGAACTCCTGCACCAGCTCATGGTGGGCTATTCGTCATCTCTCGGGTTCTCCCGGTCGCGGACCATCATCGCGAAGCTGAAGCAGTTCCTGATCAAGAATGACATCCTCAGGAAAGTCCCGGGCAGGAAATACGTGTACAACAGGGATTTTCACTATGTCCAACCGGAGAAGCCGGAGGAAACGGTATAGAATAGCCGTGGGCCTAAGGTGCGCAGTACTTCTGTACCGGTCCCTTTCCTTGGCAGACTCGGGTGACCGGATGTCCATCTCACACTCCCGGGATACGCTCAATGATTGCTTTCAATAAACCACCATAAACAGTTGTAAATAATGAAGACAGAAGAATTGAAAAGGATCCCGATCTGGGAACTCTTGTCCCATTTGGGCATAGAGCCGGTCTCCAAAAGGGGCGGCGGCGCGCAGCTGCTATACCACTCCCCTCTCCGGCCCGACCGGAACGCCTCCTTCTCGGTCTCCACCCGGAAGAACCTCTGGATGGATTTCGGTACCTCACAAGGCGGGAATGTCATCGACCTCGCCATCGCTCTGAAGGGCTACTGCCCTTTCTGGGAAGCCGTCGTATGGCTGGAGGAACAGGCATCTTTCTTCCGGAGCGACATCCGGGACCATGACATCAGCCGGTATGATGATATCCATATGTCCCGGCTCTCAGGCCATTCGGACGTCAGCAACATGCGTGTGGAGGACCTCACCAGTCCCCGCCTTCTGGAATACCTTGAATCGAGGGGTATCCCCTCAGGGACCGGCCGTAGGTACTGCAAGGAGGCGCATTACACCGTCCGGGACCGCGAATACTACGGCGTCGCCTTCCTGAATATCCTGGGCGGCATGGAGATCCGCAGCCGTTTCTTCAAGGGCTGCCACGGCGTGAAGGCCCCGACCGTCGTCAGCGTGGAGAAAACGAAGCGGACAAGTTGCTGCTGCGTCTTCGAGGGGTTCATGGATTTCCTTTCCTATATGGTATTGGAGGAAAAGGGAGCAACGGACATCGTGCAGTCGTTTCCCTACGATTGCATCATCCTGAATTCCACGAGCATCATCCAGCGGGCGATTCCTTTCATCGGGGTCTACAGCATCGCCTATTGCTACCTTGACAACGATTTCGCGGGGAAGCAGGCCCTGGACACCCTCGACCTGCTCATGCCGGGAAGGATCTTAGAAATGTCATCCAAGTTCGCTCCGTATAATGATCTAAACGACTATCTGGTACAACAGCATCCTTGGGAGACTGGGAAGGATTTAACCTGCATAGTTGACAGGCGTACAAACCAGGAACGGAAGGACCGTCAAGGACTGTAGTGGAGGGCTTGTCGGTTGCATACCGTGACCACTTCCTCGTCATGCCCGGCCTGTCTAGGCATTTATGGGTTGGCAAGGAGCGATAGCGACCGGACAGGAATCATCCCGGCTGAAGGCAGACCGCTTTTAGTAAAGGCGTAGAAGATTGCTCGGATTAGCAGGAGATTACCGGACAAGCCGGCAAACGCAACTAAGCCGAGCATGACGATAGTAGCTATTTTTTGCCGATATCGGAAAAATCAATACCTTTGCAGAGGTGAGATGACTACTTCTTGCCGATTGAAAGTTAGCAACTGTTGAATACCACAACTCATAGAACAACGATGGAGTTTTTATCAGTCACTGAATTTGCCGAAAGACATGGTCTTTCGGAGCGAACTGTGCGGAACTGGTGTTCGGCCGGGAAGATTCCCGGAGCGTTTCTCACGGGCAAGACTTGGAGTCTGCCGGCCGATGCTGAACAGCCTATGCGCGGCGGGGGCAAAAAGAAACCCTCTCCCCTTCTCAAGCGACTCAGAGAAGAAAAAGAGGGTAAAGTCAGCGGCAGCATTTACCATCGCACCCAGATTGACTTGACCTATAACTCCAACCACATCGAGGGCAGCAGGCTTACCCACGAGCAGACCAGGTACATTTTCGAGACCAACACGATTGGCATCACGGAAGACGGGATCAATGTAGATGATATTGTGGAGACTATTAACCACTTCCGCTGCATTGACTACATCATTGACCGCGCCGAAGATCGGCTCTCGGAAGCCCTTATCAAGGAGCTCCACCGAATCCTCAAGGCCGGCACCTCAGACAGCCTTAAGGACTGGTTCAATGTGGGTGCCTACAAACGCCTGCCAAATGAAGTGGGCGGCAACGAAACCTGCCCGCCCGAGCAAGTTCATATGAAGATGAAAGCCCTGCTCAAGTCCTATAACTCCAAGAAGCAGAAATCCCTGGAAGACATTATTGACCTCCATTGCCAGTTTGAACGCATTCACCCCTTCCAGGATGGTAATGGCCGCGTTGGCCGACTGATAATGTTCCGGGAATGCCTTGCTAACCGCTTTGTCCCCTTCATAATCTCTGATGAGCTAAAACTCTTCTACTACCGTGGCCTTCGCGAATGGGGGCACATCAACGGCTATCTCTTAGACACCTGTCTTGCCGCTCAGGACCAGTATAAGGCTCTACTGGATTACTTCAGAATTAAGTATTAAGATGCCTATTTTCTGTCTATTTTTTTTGCCTAAAAATTGTAAATTTGTAATAATTATTGTTGAACAAACTGTAGGATTATTCAATTATCGCCTACATTCTTCCAATATGACGTTCGCGACAAATATCACTAAGCGATTAACCGCCAATGCCCTAAAAGAAAGCATTACGGCTTATCTTTTTTCGCGCGATCCTTTCGGCATCATCGGGTCCGAGGTGATGTACGGCAGTTCGCGCCGTGTCGCCGACATGGTGTTCATTTCTAACGGTCATTCTTACGCCATCGAGATTAAAAGCGAATTCGACTCAACAGTCCGTCTCAAAGGTCAGTTGGAAGAATACCAGACTCTATTCGACTATATCATCATCTTTTCTGCACCCAACCATATCGACCAGATCAACACCAACATCCCGGATTATGTGGGGCTGTACAGCATCAACAAATATGGCATTCAGAAGCTCCGTCGCGAAAAGATAAACCGCCACGTACAGAAATCAGAGATGCTCATCTCCATTCCGTCCGCAGCGGTTAAGAGCAATTTTTCTATCAAAGGCAAACTCTCTTCAGACGAAATCCGTTCCGTTGTCTTGCGGAAATCCATGAAAGAGATTCATTCCTATTTCATCACATACTTCAAGGAAAAGTTTGAATCAGCTGCGTCTCGCAAGATGAAAATAATCCCTGAACGCATTGAAGCATCCGAGGATTATATCATCATTTAGATTCCTTTTCTATTCTTATTAGTTGCGTATAGATGTGATTGAACATCCTCACGCTTATCCAGAAGTTTGGCGCACATGATGTCACTTCGCCATCGGCACATTTCACAATTTCGTTTAAACCCCACTTCCCTCTAAGCGCTGTAGGGAATTCCGCGTCGCTCACCGTCTCCTCTGCAACGTTTACGTAGGTTCCTTTATACTCCGTCGTTCCCTTCGGACGTCGTTTCCAGTAAACCTTGGTTTTATAAATCAGTGGAATATCTATTCTCGGAATCCAACCGCGAGCCATCACCACCAAGTCCTGTCTGATTGGGTTGATACCGGCATAGTCTCCATATACGATGTCTGAGTAATCTGTTTTAAGTCGATCATACAGTTTCACTTCCGAATGACTAATGACGATAGGATTCCCCTCCCCATAGTCAAACACACGCTCTGGATATGAAGTTGACGCCACCACAAACTTAGCGCTTCTGCCATTCAATATGCGGTCTTTAATGTTCTGGATGCGTTTCTTGCAACGGTTATACGCCAGTTCAACCGCCGAATCCTGTAAGTAGCCGCCATCCAACACAATCCAGAGTTCACATCCTTCTGGCAGGTATTTCAATAATAGTGGCAACTCGTCATAACAGTCTTTTGTCTGAATAGCCGACCTGTACATCACCGCCCCGCAGTCCGCGGCAAGTCCCTTAACTTGAAGACCGAAGTTTGTTTCAAAATCATCGTCATCCCAGTTCATAAGCACCGCTGGAATAATGCGTCCGAAGCCTTCCTCCCCCACATTGTCATTAACAAACGACCGCCATCTCACATAGCCGCTTGCAAAGTGATACAAAGAATGCACCTCATTAGATAGCAAGTTCTCGTCCGTTGTTAGGTCAAAAAAAACAGTGCGCCCTTTAAACGCCTCTTTCATCTTAGCTAGACGCTTGTCAAACGGATAGGTGACAATCTTGTCATTACCCTGTTTAGTAGTCTTCTGCCTGCCACGTGTCAGTTCTATGATAGGCGTAATGCGGTCAAGCATTCCCGGAGTCAGCTTCTCTGATGCCTTAATCTCTGCCTCTCCTGTCTTAATAATGGGGATATACATAGCCTTATTCCGATTTCTTGATACCGTAGCCTAACTGTTCAAGTCTATATTTCATTGCTTCAAGAGAAACGCCAAATATCAGCGACATCTCTTTTACCGTCTTGACCCCGCTTTTCACAAGTTCGTTCACGTCATTCTCCGGCATCAACAAGCGGGCTGCGAACTGATCTGCCATATATTCCATCGACGATTTCTGCTTGTTTCTGAAATAAATGGTATCTTCAAACGACTTCACTGAATCCCTGTGGTTCAGATAATGCCCCAGCTCATGTCCTAGCGTGTAGCGCTGTCTCACTTCTGGATGCTGCAAATTGACAGACATCATCCAGACCCCATCCTTATACTCCAGTTTACCGGAGACATCCGATGATAGTGCGACTTTCAGGATTTTGATATCTGGATACTTATCCTTGATGAATTTCTCCACGTCAAATTTATAGCCATCAACATAGCCTTCTTCCTTTGCCTTCTTCCTAATGCTGTCGAGGTCTGCCAGCATCTCAGGCTCATCGTAAGTCTCCGCCGTACGGAACTTTTTTGGTTTATTTCCTATAGCTCCCATATCTGTTATGCTTATTCTATTTCACCATCGTTTATATCGTCGTTATCATCCTTAATAGACCTCAGTACCTCCTGTTTCTTATACTTTGCCAGCAGCAAGTGCAATTTGTCCCATTCTTCATCTGTCAGTTGTTCACTCTCCTCCAACAGCTCACTATAATACGACTGTATCTTCTCTTTCACTACCTGATTCTTTCTGAGTATCTCCTCCAGATTGTTCTCCAGTCGGTCGTCTATATTATTCACCGTATCGTCCAGTTCACGTTGTTTCTGCTCTAACGATGAGTTTGCGTTGCTCCTCCAAGACAAGAATCCAAAGAGGTTTAAGATAATCAGGATGGCAGACAACACAGCTATCAGGGTATTGTAGTAACCTGAAATATTAGATGCAAACTCTTCCGACGAAACAATCACCTTCTGCTCCAGCAGATCCTCAATTGCGTCTTTCCTTCTGGCGACCTCATCTTGTGCTGCTTTTGTTATTGCCATGCTATCTGCCGCATTGAGGTCTTTCGTTAACAACTCCTTCAGCATCGACGGGTCTTCGCATACATAGTAGTTTGAGTGTCTGAACTCAGGCTTCACAAATGCTATCAAGCAGATGACCAATATCACAAAACAGCCTCCTGCCGCTCCAGCCCAGAGCCATCCCCAACTGCTTTTCTTTGTTGCCGGCAATATGGGTGTGCCCGTTTCTGCTGCCTGCTTGTTATCGTGCTTATTTACGTCTTCGCTCATATCTGTCATCTCTTTTGTAGGAGTTACCACTTCGGATGGTATGATAACCGGCTCCATGATTTCTTCGGTTTTTATTTGTTTCCTCTGTTTGGCCGATTTCTTCTTATGTCTCCTTCTTCCGTGCACCATTTTATTATTCGAATTGGTTCTTATGTATATACATTTCGTTCATGGCCGACAACAGCGGCGGTTGATGTTGATGAGGACAGCCACAGTCTGCCACTTAATGCTCCACGCATCGTGTCGCGTCATTCATCCTCTACCTATAATTCTGCCCCCGGGACTGCTGTATTGCTTGCTGTTGTCTCATCTGATACTAATTACATTCTTTCAGTATTCGCCTAAAGTGTTCTGCTCTTTCTTGACCATTGATAGCTGCACACATCTGTTCTGCTATCTGTAGCGGAAAAATAATTCGAATGATGGTCTTCCGCATCTCGTTGGAAACTTTGTTCTCCATTATATTGTACAAATCTTGAACTGTTATCATGCATTCTTTCCTTTAATCGTTTCCTATGTGCAAAGGTACTGAGATTCACACCACTTATCAAATAAAGTTACATTATTATGGCAAATAACAAACATATTACAGATCGGAAATGGGGCTTAACTAAAATAATACAGCACATTGTCCCTGGGTTGAAAAGCGAAGGGATTCCTTTGAGTCATTCCCTTGGCACATTCCAAAATCCTCGTCCTCAGTCCGGGACGGGGATTTTTCGTATCCTGACAGGGATCTGAGTATACGGGCGGAGTATCATCTCACGTTTTCTTCCCTCATTTCCGCTCCAAAACCGCCCTTGCGGGCCCTCTGACATTCCTCTTCTTTCCTCCCTTTTCTAATTTGACCTCCGGGCAGGCGCCCCGGGAGCGCCCTCGTTGGCATTTTCCCGCAAGAACGGCCCTGCCCTGATACGGAAATGAAGAGAACTAAAACAGGACCCGAACAATGAGTGCTTTCTGGATCTTCGCCATGGTCGTCACCGTGGTGTACATCATCTATTACGCGGCCATCATCGCCAAGGACCTCGCCAGGCCCGCCGAGCAGCGTTCCTCCTCCGCGGAGACCTTCGTGCTGGAGGACACCGCCCCGGAACCGGGCAAGGTCGTCGAAGTCACGGACAAGGGCTTCAGCGTGGAAGACGGCTCGGGCAATGTCAGGGAGCAGGCGATCACCAATGTCCCTGCCCCGAAACGTCCCGCAGCCGAGGACTCTGAACCCGGACCCAAGCTGGACGCCACCGGAGCACCGCTCACGGAGGGTGGAAGGAAGATCCTCTCCGCGCAGGAGGACATGGACCTCATCGACCCGAAGGCGGCTGGTGAGCAGTCCCGCGACACCCTGACGCTACTCATGATGGACCAGCAGCCGGATGTCAACATCGACAGGACGGTTACGCCCGCACCGGAGAAGCCCTCCGGTGACGCGGACGTGAAGAAGGAAGAGAAGGATCATGACGGCGGTCAGCATATCTAGGAGGCAGAGGCTCGCTCCCCTGCTCCTTTGCGTGCTGGGGCTGCTGGTCGCGCAGCTGGCATCGGCCAAGAGCGGCGGCGTGGACTACTCCTGGGGCGCCGGGGCCCTCGCCAAGGCGCACGACTACACCGTCACGATGATGCTGTACGTTCTGTACGTCTGCTATGCCGTCGGCAGTGTCATGGCCATCATCTCTGCGCTTCTGATCTACTTCAAGATGCAGTACCACGAGGGCGAGGTCGTGAAGAACATACTGACCCTTCTCGGCGCAATCCTCTTCATCATCGGAGCCTCGGTTGTCTTCCCGGCCTTCTTCGGCTACCGGATATAGGAAAAACAGAAACCATCCGCTTGGGATCAGGATGACAGGTGCACATGTCGGGACGGATGCCGGGCGATGAGAAGGCTCCACTGGTGGAGCGATAAAGTCAAGTCAAACAAAGAAAACACACCAACTTATGCGAAAGATTATCAACAGCGTGAAGAAGTTCCTCGCCTCCCCGAAGACGAGGGCCGTCGCCGTGATGCTTCTCGTTGGCGGCACTGCGGCGTTCGCCCAGAGCGCTGCCGGTGACTACACCGCCGGCACGAGCGCGCTCACCACCGTCGCCGAGGAGATCGCGAAGTACGTCCCGATCGTGGTGAAGCTCTGCTACGCCATCGCCGGTGTCGTGGCGATCATCGGTGCCATCAGCGTCTACATCGCCATGAACAACGACGAGCAGGACGTCAAGAAGAAGATCATGATGGTCGTCGGCGCCTGCATCTTCCTCGTGGCGGCCGCCCAGGCCCTGCCTCTGTTCTTCGGACTCTAACGGGAAAAAGGGACAGATGGATGGAAAGCGCAGGCAAAGACACCCGTTACCCCGACTACCCACTCTTCAGGGGGCTGCAGCGGCCCCTTGAATTTATGGGTCTTCAGGGGCGTTATATCTACTGGGCTGCAGGGGCGGTGGGCGGAGCCATCATCGGTTTCATCATCGCCTACATCATCGGCGGATTCGTCGCGGGGCTCGTCACCCTGGTGGCCTTCGTGGTCACGGGTGCCGTCCTCGTGATGTTCAAGCAGCGGCGGGGGCTCCACAGCAAGAAGGTGGACCGCGGCGTCTTCGTCTATGCCAGCTCGAAACGGTTATAAACAGGGAAAGGAATGGTTCTGTATGTGATTCTCATGTTCGTGGCGATCCTCGTCGGGATGGCGGTCTCGGTGTTCGCCTTCGGGACCGGCGGCAAGCGCAGCCGTGTCTTCCAGGACATCTACTTCACCGTGGAGGAAGTGGACGGGATCGGTATCCTCTATACGAAGAACGGCGATTACTCGGCCGTCCTCGAGATGGAGAACCCGGTGCTGAAGTACTCCGCGAACATCGACGCCTACTACGGCTTCACTTCCCTGCTGAACTCCCTTACCCAGACCCTGGGCGAGGGATACGCCCTGCACAAGCAGGACATCTTCTGCCGCAGGCGGTTCCACCATGGCGTGAAGGACAGCGGTGAGTTCCTCTCCGCGAGTTATTTCCGTTATTTCGAAGGAAGGGAGTACACCGACGCCCGGACTTACCTCGTGATCACGCAGGAGAGCCGGGGCAGCAAGCTCTTCTCCTACGACGCCCGCAAGTGGCGGGACTTCATGGTGAAGGCCGTCAAGGTGCGCGACCAGCTGCGTGACGCCGGCATCGCCTGCTCTTTCCTCGGGAAGAAGGAAGCCAGCGACTATGTCGACCGTTACTTCGCCCTGGACTTCACTTCACCGACCGTCTCGATGACGGGCCTGAAGGTGGACGAGGAGGGCATCATGATGGGTGACAGGAAGTGCCGCTTCTACTCATTAGTCGACGTAGACAGCGTGGCGCTCCCCTCTCTCATCCGGCCGTTCACCAGCATCGAGGTGAACAACTCTTCGATGCCGGTGGACCTTGTCGCCGCCGTGGACAGCGTCCCGGACGCGCAGACCGTCGTCTACAACCAGGTGATCTTCATGCCGGGCCAGAAGAAGGAGATGTCCGCGCTCGAGAAGAAGCGCAACCGCCACGGCAGCATCCCTTCCCCGGCGAACCAGATGGCCGTCGAGGACATCAAGGCCGTGCAGGAGGTCATCGCCCGGGAGGGCAAGCAGCTCGTTTACTGTCACTTCTCTATCGGCGTCGTGACCGGCCGGGACACGGACATCCACAAATGCACGAACTACCTGGAGAACGCCTTCGGGCGGCAGGGCATCCACCTGAGCAAGCGGGCCTACAACCAGCTGGAGCTCTTCGTGGGTTCCTTCCCGGGCAACTGCTACAGCCTCAGTCCCGACTACGACCGGTTCCTGACGCTCGGGGACGCGGCCGCCTGCCTGATGTACAAGGAGCGGACGGTCCGCAGCGAGGACACGCCCCTGAAGATCTGGTATACGGACCGCCAGGGCGTTCCGGTCGCGATCGACATCAGCGGAAAGGAGGGGCGGGAGAAGATCACGGACAACGCGAACTTCTTCTGTCTCGGTCCGTCGGGCAGCGGCAAGTCCTTCCACATGAACTCCGTCGTGCGGCAGATGTGGGAGCAGGACACGGACATCGTCATGGTCGACACGGGCAACTCCTACGAGGGCCTCTGCGAGTATGCTGGGGGCAAGTACATCAGCTACACCGAGGAGCACCCGATCACCATGAACCCGTTCCGCATCACGCGGGCCGAGTACAACATCGAGAAGGTGGGGTTCCTCAGGAACCTCGTCATGCTCATCTGGAAGGGCACGGCGGGAGAGGTCTCCAAGACGGAGGACAAGCTCATCGAGCAGGTGATTACGGAGTACTACGACAATCACTTCGCGGGGCGGATCGATACGCTCTGCTTCAACTCCTTCTACGAGTTCAGCGTGGAGAGGATCCCGCAGATCTGTGAGGAGAACCACCTTGCGGGGATCGACCTCGCCGCATACAACTACCTGATGAAGGACTTCTACAAGGGCGGTAACCATGAGGTGACCCTGAACGAGGACCTGGACACGACGCTCTTCGACGAGACGTTCATCGTCTTCGAGATCGACTCGATCAAGGACGATCCCCTGCTCTTCCCGCTCGTGACCCTGATCATCATGGACCTCTTCATCCAGAAGATGCGCATCAAGAAGAACCGCAAGGTCCTCATCATCGAGGAGGCGTGGAAGGCCATTGCCTCTCCGATGATGGCCGAGTACATCAAGTACATGTACAAGACCGCGAGGAAGTTCTGGGCCAGCGTGGGTGTGGTCACCCAGGAGATCCAGGACATCGTGGGTTCCCCGATCGTCAAGGAGGCGATCATCAACAACTCCGATGTCGTCATGCTCCTGGACCAGAGCAAGTTCAGGGAGCGTTTCGATGAGATCCAGACGATCCTGGGCCTCACCGAGGTGGACTGCAAGAAGATCTTCACCATCAACCGTCTGGAGAACAAGGACGGGCGGTGTTTCTTCCGGGAGGTCTTCATCCGCCGCGGCCAGAAGGGCGCCGTCTACGGTGTCGAGGAGCCCCGCGAGTGCTACATGACCTACACCACCGAGCGTTCCGAGAAGGAGGCCCTGAAGATCTACCGCACCGAGCTCGGCTGCGACCACCGGACGGCCGTCGAGGCCTACTGCCGGGACTGGGAGCGGAGCGGACTCGGCGCTCCCCTCGCCTTCGCCCAGCGGGTCAACGCAGCCGGGCATGTCCTGAACCTACCGAAGCCATGATAAGGAGACTAACCATACGTTTTCTTTTCCCTTTGTTTGTGCTCCTGGGCGCCGCTACGACGTCCAGGGCACAGTATTACTCCATCAACATCGACCTGAAGACGGCGGCGGCCATGCAGGCTGCCTACAGCGCGGGCGCTGCCGGGGAGGCCCTTTACAACGAGCAGCTGAAGTCCATCCTCGAGCACTACCGCGGCGCGGAGACCGCGGCCGCCGGCATCTTCTCGTCGGAGTACCTCAGGCGCCGGGCCCTTACGGACCTCGGCATCTGGGAGAGCGCTACGGAGAACTGGTACTACCGCAGGATCTACAACATGGTCGCGACCCGCATCATGCCGAAGGTCTGGACCGTTGCGGGTATGATGCTGAAAAGCCCCCATAACGCTCTCTACTGGGGATCGTACCTCCTGAAGGTCTGTGACGAGACGAAGGCCCTGTGCATGCAGTTCGAGTCCGTGGTGACGAACAGCACGCTGTCGTTCGGCGATGTGGTGTTCCTCCAGATAAAGGAAGAGATCGCAGAGGTCTTCCGTCTCTCGGGACTGGGAGGCATCGACTTCAAGGCGGTTCTGGACGGCTTCGCGGACATCGGCGACAACCTCACGAAGGAAGACCTGAAGGAGGATCTGGACCAGTTATACAGGAAAGGTACGGCCATCCTCAGCGCCGGTGCGGGGAACCTCGCGGAATCCATCCTCCAGACCAGCAATTTCAACGAGCTCTTCGAGGGCAGGATCGGTGCGGCGATCGATATCATCGAGAACTACCAGGCCCTCTTCGAGAGTCTGAAGAACGACGCAGGAGGGACGCTTTATTCCCTCCTCGGCGGTGATGCAGCCGTAGCGGACCTCTTCGACGTCAGCGGCTACAACATCACCGAGTGGGCGGATGACTACGCCCGGGAGCTCATGGGGCAGTACTACCGGCAGCGGTGGTACATCAAGGGCCCGTCAGGGACAGTCTATGAGGAGGTCTTCGATTCCTTCTCAATGGAGCTGAACACCTTCATGGCGAGGATGAACGCCAGGCTGCAGGCCTATAATGAGAACGAGGAGGGAAAAACCTATACGCTGGAGAGTGACTCGAAGAACTACTACCAGACCACGGATGCGCAGCGTATCCACGGTGTCGAGGCGGCCGCCATCAGCGTCACCTGCTCGGGAGGCGCCACGCTCTCCGAGGGATCGACCCGGTACAAGTGCGGCACCTGCGGCGCGACGCTCTCGGCCCATACGAAGGAGTGTGCGATGCGCTCCTCCGTCACCGACGGCTCTGCCGACACCTCGGAGCTGGAGTCCATGAAGGCCGACGCCCAGGGCGAGATCGATGCGCTCAGCAGTCAGATCCTCTCCCTCCAGCAGCGAAACGCCGAGCTACTTCGCCAGATCAGTGAGGCGAGCATCGAGGAGGCGGCAGTGCTCCGGCAGGAGTACAACGCCAACAATGACAGGATCGAGGAACTGCAGGTCAAGCTGCGGGCTGCCCGGGAGAAGCTTAAGGACATCGAGACGGCCCTGAGCGATGCTTACAGCGGTGAGGAGGTCTCCACGGACGACTACCACCGCATCCCCGCGATCATGGCTGAACTGCAGGCCTCCTTCGGCCTTGTCTGGCAGGGCGAGGGCTCCTGGAGCGGCTACACCTATACGAGGAAAGCCACGATGTCGAGCCTGCGGGGAAACGTCACCTTCAAGGCCCGGCTCTCGATCGCCCGCAAGCCGCGGTATTTCCTTGGGATCAAGATCCTGAGGGCCATCGTGCAGATCGACTGGTCCCTGGAGGCGGAGTTCTCCGATACGCATATCGCCGCCGTCGTGAAGCTCGACCCGTCGGCAAGCGATTCCGAAAAGGCTGCGACGGTCAATGCGAAGGTCTCGGAGGTCGCCCGCCAGTACCCGGACTGCACGGTCAGCGTGGAGTACATGCGCAGCTCCCCCATCCAGGAGGATGCCACCGAGGACAAGTGGCACCTGCTGTGGTCCAGCGACCGCCTTGCGATTGCCCGTGAGGTGGATACGCGCCTGACGAAGATCTACGCCGACCTCGTGTCCCTGGAGAAGATGATGTCCTACCGTTACGGCATCATCGACGTTTTGAAGGACATCGCGCCTTATGTCAATGCCGACGAAGGACGGAAAATGACCATCGTCGAGCAGTGCCGCCAGCGCTGGATCCGCAGTGCCTACCTGAGGGACGAAGACGAGGAGGAGAACGAACCATAATAAGATACTATGAGAAGGACGCTCTACATATTTGTGCTGTTTCTGCTGCTCCCCTGCACCATGCGGGCGCAGTGGAGTTTCGACGTGCCGTCCATCGAGGCGTACATCGCCGACCACAAGGACCAGAAGAGCCTCCTGCTGGCCCGCGCCACACTTGAGCAGGCGAACACCCTGCTTCACGGGTACAGCCGGGATGCGAACGTCACCTACAAGGAGATCAATGTGGAGTTGGACAAGTACACCCGGGCTTTCGACGTGATCGACATCATGTACCAGACGCTCCGCACCTCGCTCAACACCTATGACACCTACGAGACGTTCAAGGCTCGGATCGGGGACTACAAGGCCATGCTGACGGCCTTCTGGGACAAATGCGTGAGCCAGGGGGACATCGTCAGCACGGACGCGCTCATCATCACGGTGAACCGGAGCCTGCTGGAGCGGCTCTCCGAGGACGGGGCGGCCATCTACCGGTCCTTCAGCGACCTGGTCCTTTACGCCACCGGAGCGGCGGCCTGCAAGGCCTCCGACCTGCTGCTGATCATCGAGTCCATCAACCGGTCGCTGGACAGCATGAGAAGGCACCTCAATTCGGCGTACTTCGAGACCTGGCGCTACATACAGGTCAGGATCGGGTACTGGAAGGCGCAGGTCTACCAGGCGAAGACGATCCCGGAAATCATTGAAGGAGCATACGGCCGCTGGCGTGTCGCCGGACGGCTGGATTACTGAAACAAACGGACATGACCATGAAAAGGAATACACTCATCATAGCGATGCTGCTGCTTCCCCTTCTCAGTGCAAGGGCGCAGTACGTGACCTACAACCATGACGAGACCAAGATGAACCAGGTCACGGTCATGGAGACCGGCGCGGGGGAACTCACCCCGGCGCTCTTCTACAGCGTCGTCCACAACAAGTACTACAGGACCGCCGCGGAGACCAATAAACTGCGCTACCGCAGCGAGGCCGCCGCCCACGGAGCCGCCCAGGTGGGCATCTCCGAGACGATCGACACCTCGCTCACCAAACGGGCGGAGATTGAGGCCCTGAACATGGCCGACCGTCAGGTGGACCTCGCCTGGCAGGCCGAGGGACCGAAGATACAGTCCCGTCTGGAGGCCTTCAACCGCAATATCACGAGACTCACTGAGGCCGGCGGAAACGGCGGCGACCTCGCCCTCTGGCGGGAGCGCTACCAGCTCTTCCAGACGGCCGTCAGTGCGATAAGGGACTCTTACATGCCCAATGCGGAGCGGAAGAAGGAGTACCTGGCCATCTGCCGGGACATCACTGAGAAGAACAACACGCTCATCGCGTACATCGTCTCCGTGGACTCCCGTGAGCGGACGAAGGACCACCTGGAAGCCACGCTAGAGAGGCCGGACCGCAACGGCGAGATCGCCGCCGAGGCCCGTGGCCGCTGGAAGGAAACGTCGAACAGAACAAACCCTTAAGCCATGGCGGACATTGTATCAGACCTCGGTGTGAACCTGCTGGAGGAAGAGATCGACGAGGTCATCTTCCAAACGAACCAGTTCCTCACGGACGCGACCTTCACCGGGTCGCAGGGCCCGTTCTGGTGGATCCTCCAGATGTGCATGGCCCTCGCCGCGCTCTTCGCGATCATCATGGCGGCGGGTATGGCCTACAAGATGATGGTCAAACACGAGCCGCTCGACGTGATGAAGCTCTTCCGGCCGCTGGCCGTGAGCATCATCCTCTGCTGGTGGTATCCCCCTGCGGACACCGGTATCACGAGCAGCGGCAGCTCATGGTGCGTGCTTGATTTCCTCGCGTATATACCTAATGCCATAGGATCGTACACCCACGACCTGTATGAGGCCGAGGCCTCGCAGATCAGTGACCGGTACGAGGAGGTGCAGGGACTCATCTACGTGAGGGACACCCTGTATCAGAACCTGCAGGCGCAGGCGGATGTGGCGAGGACCGGCACGTCCGACCCGAACCTCGTCGAGGCCACCATGGAGAACGCGGGCGTGGATGAGGTGACGGCCATGGAGAAGGACGCCTCGAAACTGTGGTTCACCTCGCTGACCGCTGGAGCTATCGTCGGCCTGGACAAGATCATCATGCTGATCGCCCTCATCGTCTTCAGGGTCGGCTGGTGGAGCACCATCTACTGCCAGCAGATCCTCCTGGGTATGCTTACGATCTTCGGGCCGATCCAGTGGGCGTTCTCCCTGCTCCCGAAATGGGAGGGCGCCTGGGCCAAATGGCTCATCCGGTACCTCACGGTGCATTTCTACGGGGCGATGCTCTACTTCGTGGGCTTCTACGTCCTGCTTCTTTTCGACATCGTCCTGACGATCCAGGTGGAGAACCTCACGGCCATCACGGCCAGCGAGGCGACGATGGCGGCCTTCCTTCAGAACGCCTTCTTCTCCGCGGGTTATCTCATGGCAGCGAGCATCGTGGCGCTGAAGTGCCTGAACCTCGTCCCGGACCTCGCGGCATGGATGATTCCGGAGGGCGACACTGCCTTCTCCACCCGAAACTTCGGCGAGGGCGTTGCCCAGCAGGCGAAGAGCACCGCCACCGGCATGCTCAGCGGACACATCATATGACAACACTAACGAAAGAGATATGGTAATCAAGAATCTGGAAAACAAGATCAAGCTGGTCGGGATCATCTGCGGGCTGTTCCTGCTGGGCTGCATCATCATCAGCGTGGCGAGTATCCTCACGGCCCGCGGGATGGTCTCCGACGCGCACAAGAAAGTGTACGTCCTGGACGGCAACGTCCCGATCCTCGTGGAGAGAAGCTCCATGGACGAGACGCTGGAGGTCGAGGCGAAGAGCCACGTGGAGATGTTCCACCATTACTTCTTCACGCTCGCCCCAGATGACAAGTACATCAAGTACACGATGGAGAAGGCCATGTACCTCGTGGACGAGACGGGCCTTGCGCAGTACAACACCCTCAAGGAGAAGGGCTTCTATTCCAACATCATGGGAACGAGCGCCGTCTTCAGCATCTACTGCGACTCCATCCGGGTGGACACGAAGAACATGGAGTTCACCTACTACGGAAGGCAGCGGATCGAGAGAAGGAGCAGCGTCCTGATGAGGGAGCTGGTGACGGCCGGTCAGCTGAGGCGTGTCCCCCGCACCGACAACAACCCCCACGGCCTGCTCATCGTGAACTGGCGGACGCTCCTGAACAAGGACATCGAACAGAAGAACAAATACAGCTACTAGCATATGGGAAAGCTCAGGAACATGATCCTTGGGGAGAAGATGCCCGACAAGGATGACCCGAAATACAGGGAGAAGTATGAGAAGGACGTGGAAGCCGGACGCCGGTTCGCCCGTGCGACCCGCATCGACCGCCTCGCCGGACACGTGCAGCGGTTCGCCGAGCGGCGCCGGGGGCTCTTCCTCGGCATCGTGATGGCCATCGTCCTGGGATGCCTGGCCTTGAACGTCAGGAACTTCTCACGGGCGTACAGACTCAGGATGCAGCAGAAGGAAGCCGTCCAGTCGGGACCGGACAGGGTCCTGAAGGGCATCCGTAACTCACACACCATGATACCAATCCAAGACAAAGAAGATGGAAAAGCTCAGCAAGATTAATTTCAGGCAGGGGAAATACATCCTCCCGGCCATCCTGTATCCGTTGATCCTCCTCGCCGGTTATTTCTTCATCGACCTCTTCCACACGGAGAAGGCCGATATCGGCGATTCCACGATGCAGACCACGGAGTACCTGAACCCCGAACTGCCGCAGCCGAAGGTCAGCGACGACCTGGGCGGCAAGTATGAGAACATGCTCAAGTCGTTCGGCAAGATCGACGATTTCACGGCCGTGGACAACATCGACCGTGAGGATGCCGATACCGACAAGGAGAAGTACGAGTCCCGCTATTCCGGTGATGAGCAGCAGGCCATCGGTGAGACTTCCGCGGCTGGAGCCATGGAGCGTGACCGCCAGATGGAGGAGCAGCTCCGCCGGAGCGCCGATCGTGCCGCAGCCCTACAGCAGCAGGACGGGGACTACCCTTTCCCGCTGACCGAGAGCGAGCGGCTCATCCAGAGCCAGCAACGCGAGCAGGCCCTACGAGAGGAACTCGACGCTGCCCTTCAGCAGCTCCGTGAGCAGAGTGCAGCCCAGGTGGCTGGCTCCCCTGCTTCCGAAACGGCTGCCTCTGAACCGGCAAGGGCTGTCAGCGCTCCGTCCGGAGAGGAGGAGGCGCAGGTGGTGAGGCGGATCCGCCAGAGTTCGGATTACTTCCACACCGTGTCGGAGAACGACCCGCAGCCTGATCTCATCAAGGCGATCATCGACGAGGACATCAAGGCCGTGGACGGCAGCCGTGTGAGACTCCGTCTGCTGGATGACGTGGAGATCGGCTCTCTCTACATGCCCAAGGGCAGCTATATATACGCCATCATGGGAAGTTTCTCCACGCAGCGGGTGAAGGGCTCGGTGAAGAGCATCCTTCTCTACGACGAGATCATCAAGGTGAACCTCTCGCTCTACGATACCGACGGCCTGGAGGGGCTGTATGTGCCGTCCAGTTCGTTCCGGGAGACGGCCAGGGATGTGGCCAGCGGAGCGGTCGGCAGCAGCATGTCGATGGGTCAGGGCAGCTACGGAAACAGCCTTTCCCAGTGGGGCATGCAGGCCGTGCAGAATGCCTACCAACGCACCACCAGCGCTGTCGGAAAGGTTATCCGCAAGAACACCGCCCACCTCAAGTACGGCACGTTCGTCTACCTCGTGAACGGCAACCAGACAAGAACAGAATAATCCATACAGAAATGAAAATCAAGATTTTAATCGCATTCGTCTTATGCATCGCTTCCAGTTACCTGCTCGGAGCTCAGGAGACCGCTTCGGGACTGGAGCTGCTCACCGTAAACGACCAGGTCACAACGGTCATCACGGCCACGGAGCCGATCCGCTTCGTCGATATATCCACGGACAAGGTGGCCGGTGACCAGCCCCTCTCGAACACCGTCCGCCTCAAGCCGAAGGAGGGTGCCGATGTCAATGCCGACGGGGACATCCTCGCCGTCGTGACCATCATCACCGAGCGTTACAGGGTCCAGTACGGGCTCATCTACACGACGCGACTGAGTGAGGCCGTGACCGAGAAGACCGTCCTGCACAGCGAGGTCATCCCGTACAACAACCCGGCGGTGTCCATGTCCACGGAAGAGATGTCCCGGTTCGCCTGGAAGGTCTGGAACTCCCCCACCCGGTACAGGAATGTCGGTGCCAGAAAGCATCACATGGGCATCCGGCTGAACAATATCTACAGCGCCGGGGAGTACTTCTTCATCGACTTCAGCATGGAGAACCGCACGAACATCCGTTTCGACATTGACCAGATCCGCGTGAAGGTCGAGGACAAGCGCCAGACCAGGGCGGCGAACAGCCAGAGTATCGAGCTCACGCCGGCCTTCATGCTCCACAACCCGTCGGGGTTCCTGCACGGCTACAGGAACGTGCTGGTGCTCAGGAAGCTTACTTTCCCGAACGACAAGGTCCTTTCCATCGAGGTGTCGGAGAAGCAGGTCAGCGGCCGCACCATCACCCTGTCCATCGACTATGAGGACGTGCTGTATGCCGATTCGTTCAGTAAGACGCTGCTTGTGGAGGATTAGCGTATGAGACGGATTCTGTTGATTGCGGCCGTGCTCTGCATGGGTGTCGCGGCCAGGGCTCAGGACAACTCCCACCGCGTAGGACTCGGTGCCGGGGTGTCGTATCACCTTGCCGGGGATGCCGTCCTCTTCTGGGAGTACGAGACGCATTACCACAATGCATGGGAGGTCTTCGCGGAAGGCCAGATGACGCTTCCGCAGAACGGGCAACAGTTTGGTGATCTCGACAGGCGCTGGGGCCTCGGTGCGGCATATAAGCCTTGCATCTACAGGGCGAGGAACCGCTACGGCTCCGCCCGTTTCGGCGTTTCGTTCGGAGCCTCCCCTTCTGACTTCCAGGCTACCCTGCTTGCCGGATGGCAGCAGAGCTATGTCCTGCGGGGTGGATGGCAGTTCTACTGGCAGGCAGGCGCCAGCGTGACGCTCCCGAAATGGAACGGACTTTTCCACGCGGGCGCCGGGATCGGGATCAAGATGCCCGTCCGGATTCGATGATTATTGCACTGATCACGACCATTCTGTTACTCTTCAGGAAACGCCATGGAAGAAAGTAAGGACCTTATCGTAGGATACAAGATCTTCAGGAGCCTCGTCTACGTCTCGCTCATCCTGGAGTTCTTCATCTATGCCGTCGACCCGGCCGTTTTGGATTTCTGGGGCGGCATCCTCATGGATATCCATTCCCGGATGCGGCGTTGGTTCATCTACGCCGACGGGAACCTCATCTGGAGCAAGGTCGCTACCCTGCTCCTTATCTGCATCACTTGCATCGGCACCAGGAACAAGAAGCAGCTGGAGTTCGATGCCCGCAGGATGGTCCTTTACCCGCTGGTCGCGGGACTTTTCATCGTGGTCCTGTCCGTATGGCTCTTCTCTCACAGGATGTCCCCGAGGATCTACAACGTATCCCTTAACCTGTGGCTCTATATGGCCGCGTCGGTGGTAGGTACGGTGCTCGTGCATATCGCCCTGGACAATATCTCCAAATTCCTGAAGGAAGGGCTGCTGAAGGACCGGTTCAACTTCGAGAACGAGTCCTTCGTCCAGTGCGAGGAGAAGATTGAGAACCAGTACAGCGTCAATGTGCCGATGCGCTATTACTACAAGGGCAAGTTCCGCCACGGTTGGGTGAATATCGTGAACCCGTTCCGCGGGACCTGGGTCGTCGGTACGCCGGGCTCCGGTAAGACCTTCTCGATCATCGAGCCGTTCATCCGGCAGCACAGCGCCAAGGGCTTCGCGATGGTGGTCTATGACTATAAGTTCCCCACACTCGCCCGGAAGCTCTATTACCATTACCGGCTCAACAAGCAACGCGGGAAAGTCCCGGCGGGCTGCCAGTTCAACGTCATCAATTTCGTAGATGTGGAGTACTCCAGGCGTGTGAACCCGATCCAGCTCAAGTACATCAACAACCTCGCGGCGGCCAGCGAGACGGCTGAGACCTTGCTGGACTCCCTTCAGAAGGGAAAGAAGGAAGGCGGTGGCGGATCGGACCAGTTCTTCCAGACCTCGGCCGTGAACTTCCTTGCGGCCTGCATCTTCTTTTTCTGCAACTGGAACAAGATGCCCTACGACAAGGACGGTCATCCGCTGATTCCGGAATACGATACGGATCGTCAGACCGGCCAGAGACGCCTCACGGGAAGGGTAAAGGGAGCGGACGGGCTCTTCGTCGAACCCGCCTACTGGCTGGGTCAGTACTCCGACATGCCGCATATCCTGTCGTTCCTGAACCAGGACTACCAGACGATCTTCGACGTGCTCCAGACAGACCCGGAAGTGCTGCCGCTTCTCGGACCATTCCAAACCGCCTTGAAGAACAAGGCCATGGAACAGCTGGAAGGTATGATCGGTACGCTCCGAGTCTACACCAGCCGCCTCGCCACGAAGGAGTCTTACTGGATTTTCCACAAGGACGGGGACGACTTCGACCTGAAGGTAAGTGACCCGAAGAACCCGAGTTACCTTTTGATCGCCAACGATCCTGAGATGGAGAGCATCATCGGCGCCCTGAACGCCCTTATCTTGAACCGTCTCGTGACACGTGTCAATACCGGCCAGGGCAAGAACATCCCGGTGAGCATCATCGTCGATGAGCTCCCTACCCTGTATATCCATAAAATCGACCGCCTTATTGGAACGGCCCGAAGCAACAAGGTCAGCGTGACCCTGGGATTCCAGGAACTGCCGCAATTGGAGAGCGATTACGGCAAGGTGGGCATGCAAAAGGTAATCACAACCGTTGGTAATGTCGTCAGCGGTTCCGCAAGAGCCAAGGAGACTCTGGAGTGGCTCTCGAACGATATCTTCGGCAAGGTCGTCCAGTTGAAGAAAGGTGTCACTATCGACAGGGACCGCACGTCCATCAACCTGAATGAGAACATGGACAGTCTCGTTCCGGCCTCGAAGATCTCCGACATGCCGACGGGCTGGATCTGCGGCCAGACCGCAAGGGACTTTGTGAAGACCAAGACCGGTAAAGGAGGGAGCATGGACATCCAGAAGAGCGAGGAGTTTCAGACCTCGAAATTCTACTGCAAGACGGACTTCAACATGAAGGAGATCGCCGAGGAGGAGAAAAACTATACCGACCTCCCGAAGTTCTACACCTTCCCTTCAAAGGAAGCGAAAGAGCATATCCTCTATGAAAACTTCGTCCAGGTCAACCGTGAAGTCGACCAGATGTGTATCGACATCACCCAGTTTGCAAAGAAATGAAGAGACCGATAAACGGGGAATTTACATGATTGACAGGTAGTAATACAGCACTTGTGAATCTCTATCGTAAATGAGGATTTATCTAACAGTCAAAGTTACGACTTTTTTCAACATGACTTCTCAAAAGTATCTCTGACCTCTTTCAAGATAATTTGCTGAATACACTTTCTATTCTGTCACCACCCATATATAAAAGAAGACCATCACAAAGGGTTGTGACGGGGATTGCGCCACCACCATCCCGTCACGATATACAGCAAATCCCCGTCTTCCGCTCTTAAAGGCTACTCTTTGGTATTGTCTTTTATTGTTCTAACGATTTCTTGTGTAGGAATTACAAACTTTTTCCAATACGTGACCGCTGCATCATAACCACCGGATTCTGTTTTTTGCATCGTGTTGAAAAGATATAAATTACTTCCACCAACAACAAGAGAGTCCTTTCGTGTGCTTTCAAAATAATCAACTTTACTACCTAAAAACGCAACCTTCTTCCCTGCCAGATTAATTCCTTGCGCCTCTGTCTTAAAAATGAAATTCAAATACTGTCCCTCCTGATCATTAAGAATGCTAGAATTATCCATTCCCATTTTCCCGAGATTGTCCACTAAATCTTTCGGGACATCTGAAAAATAATGTACCTGTGTTGTGAGTATCTGACTATTATCAACTAAACCATGATTGTTAATTATAGAACAACCGACTGTTAATAAAGGCAAACATGTTAATAATAAGCTTTTTATTTTCATAATTCGATGAATAAACTGTTGCCAAATGTATCAAGTCCGATTTGTCGAATGCAAGTTACACATTCTCATGAAATATCAATAACTCCGAATTTGAACGCTACAATCTATCGAAGCGTTTAAGGTTCTGAATGGATTGAACCAGAATCACGCTGAAACAGATAGCACAGATACCCAGAAAGGCATCGAAGGCTACCGACGTTCCTTTGATAGTGATGTGGTGAATCAGAAATACCAGCAAGCAGAGCACTACGGTCGCATTACTGAAAATGTTGATGATAATGCTCTGACGGCGCTCTGCTTTGACGAATTGACTATCGTTTGCCATTCTCTTTTTTATACTGTTCAGTTTGGCATACGAAAATACTCTGAATGTGCAATTCACCGCCAAAAACAAGAAAAGCAGGGAACTGATTATGCTCGAATCGTTTATTAAACGGGAATAGAGTTCATATGCAAACATAATGAAGCAGATAATTCCTCCGGCAACATTTGCCCACATTTTTGGTTTGCTGAAAGTCCTGTAGTCCATATACGATTCTATATCACTCAATCAAATTCCGATTTATCTGACAACAAATATACTGAAAATCTTCCATATAGACACAGAGAAAGCCCCGGCCACAGCATCGCTGATGATCGGGGCTTCTTGTTCGGAATATCCGAATTTACCGGGCGACGACAGCTTACTCGCTCTCCAGCGAGTCAATCAGCTTGTCGCAGGCTTCCATCTTTTTCCTGTACGTTTTGACAGAGAACAAAACACCTGCCACACAGGTAAAGATATAAATGGCTGTCGGCAACAGCATATTCTCATCGGAGGCCGATTGCGTGTATATCCGGATGAGCACATAAGCGACCAGAGCCACGGCAGGGATTGCCCCGATCACCATCGACAGGTGATAAAACCTCTTGTACTCTTTGACGGTCTTCGCCGCAGTGAGGACATCGTCACCAAGCATTTTCTGCTTGTCAAATTTCTTCCTTCCAATAAGCACCGCGATCAGATCAGTCAGTGCCCAGAACGATACGGCTACCGCAAACCATACCGGCCACCCGATAGCATGACAAATGATAATAATCATCGGAATCGTGACCATATCCATTGACATTCTTTTTGTGAGGTCTTTCCCAATGAAAGAAGTCTTCTGTTTCCTAATCTGCTCCAGAAGCTCTTGGTTTACGATCCGCTGCTTGTTCAGCGTTTCCTTCAGGTCGTTGAACTCTGACTTGAGTTCCTGCAGTTCTTTCGAGTTGATATCCACGGGTTCCATTGTTTTGCTCAATTAGATGTTAGACATTTGTTTTAACTGTTCTTTGATGCGAACGAGTTTGATGGAAACGTTTTTGGCAGAAATGCCGAGGATGGCGCCGATTTCGTCGTAGCTCAGGCCTTCGAGCCACAACAGGATGACACTTCTGTCCACGAGACCAAGAGCATTGATTCTCTTGTAGAGGCGTTTAACCTGCAGGGATTTCTCATAATTGTCCTCATAGGGTTTGATGTCCATGTCGAGATCCACCCGCTCTCCGGCCCGTTTCTGCTTCTTGTCGTAATTGATGCAGTAGTTGAGGCTGACGCGATAGATCCACGTCTTGACATCACTTTTCCCTTCAAAGGAGTCAAATCCCTGCCAGAGTCTGATCAGGATCTCCTGGAACAGGTCATTCACTTCATCTTCATCTTTGGAGAACATATAGCAGACTGTATAGATTGTCCGCTTATACTCTTCAACGATTCTTGAAAATCTTTGCTCTTTTGTTTCCATTTCTTTTTCGTTCTCACCCGTTAGACAACGAACCATAGGAAAAACTACAAAAAAAACCGATTTATCGGCGTAAAGTTACGCACAATCGATATAAATATCAACGTAGATTCAACCGAAAAAGCCACTCCACTTGAACTCCTGAGTATCTTTTTTGAGTATCATCTGTGTGAAAAAAGGCCAATAACATGGTATATAATACGAACCATAACATGGTATAACACCGGGTCTCGCTTGTAATAGGTAATTTGGCGTAGGATCATAAACCAAAACGCTATACCATGTCACGTTACAAGTTCAATGAAGACGAAGTCCCGTACGCCATCCTCGAGGAGTTCGGGCTCAACCAGGAGATGATCGAGGACCTTCCCGTCGATGTCTACCGCGACATCCTGAACGGCCGTCTCTCCCCTGTCCTCCCGATCCGGGTCACGGACAGGGATGGGAACACCGTCACCGCCCGCGCCCGCTTCAAGCTGGTCCGCGACTCCGAAGACAACCCCGACATCGTTTTCCACCCGCGTCTTGTCCGCTGCGAGCTGGACAAGTACAACGCTAAGGAGCAGGAGGCGCTCCGCTCCGGCAAGGCCATCCTCAGCCATGCCCCGGACGATCCGTCGTCCAAGTGTTTCGTGCAGATCGATGCCGGCACCAACCAGGTCATCTACGTCCCCACCCCTGTCATCGGCAAGAACATCAGTCACCTGATGGACATCTTCGATTTCTCCTCGAAGGAGATCGGCGCCCTGCAGAGCGGGGAGATCCTGACCCTGTCGGAGGATGCGGAGGATATCTCCATGGGCATCGACCTCACCGAGAAGTCCGGCATACGCCTTACGCTCGGAAGCCGTGAGAAATGGCTCAAGGAGAAGGGCGAATCCACCATGGGCCGCTTCTCCTTCGGCATCTACGGCTGCTGGGTGAAGGACTCCGAGGGAAATCTCGACTATGTCCACGAGCAGGACTACACCGACGAGATCTGGGCGGAGCAGGAGAAGGCCATCGCCCGTAACAGCGGACTCAAACGATAGGTGGCCATGAGAAGGAATCAACCCACCTATACCTACGATGAGCTGGTGCAGCTGCGTCAGGAGGATATCATCACTGATCTCGACCTCATCCAGATGCATCCTGACAGCGGCCTGCAGGAGGAGTTCGGCTCTTTCTGCGAGGCCCATGGCAGGGACCAGGACGAGGCCTCCGCCAGCGACTTCCTTCAGATGATGGAGGAAGCGCTGGACTACGGGGACATCTAACCAGGAGGAGTCAGAACCATGCCAACCAGAGCCAACGCTATCGGCCGTTATGACGGCCTCGCTCCGGAGCTGCAGGACACGCTCCGGAGAAACGGCATGCAGGCGCGTCTCGTCCAGCGTGACGGTGACGTGCTCCTGGCCGTTCAAGGCCATGACTCTCCCCTTCTCACCTATCCCTTGAGTCAAAGCCATCTCAAGGCGCTCACCGACGGGGGGACGAACTCCTCCAACCGCAAGGCCTACGATGCCTTCGCGGCGGTGGTGGGAGCGGACTTCCACCTGCCTAAGGATTATGTCCACGCCAGGAACGCCAACGGAAGGGTCACCATGGGCCTTCACGGCTACCGGATCGGCGAGGGCGAGTACGGCAGGACCGTAAGTCCTTTCGTTGACCTCTGGGCACGGCGGAGCATGCTCGGCTGGACTCCCCGGCAGCAGGAAGGATACCACCTCCGGCGCCTAGGCGGCGAGCTGCGTTACGGCGGCGCTCCGCTGGTCGCGGACCGGCCCGACGGCAGGATCAAACCGGGTGAACTCCAGAATGGAGGTTACGGTTTCTACTACAAGGGAGGCCAGGCGGCCCGGCAGGCAAGGGCCACCGCTAACGGTGAGGACGTTCTGCAGGAGCTCAGGACCGTCGTTCCCGAGATCCAGCCGCGTCCTTCTACCGGAGAGAAGGCCAGGCCCTATTCCGAACTCATCACCTCCGACGTCTATTTCTCCCGGGAGAAGTGGGACGAGGTCCTCTCCAGCCACGGCATCGTCGTGGACGAGCGGGCCGGTACCCTTACCGTTAAATCCACCGCCATCAACCGTGACCTCGTCTATGACCTGAGGGAAGACGAGATGGCCGTCCTCACCTCCGGATCGCTGAAGGACATCCCCGTCCAGGAACGGCTCGATGTCATCAACGACGTCATCGGAAAGGATTATGAGGGCGCCGTCAGCAAGGAGATGCTGGAGAGCCGGGAGCCTGTCGGCCTCGCGCTCTCCCCTGCCGCCTTGGAGGAGATCAGGGAGCAGGAACGGAGTCTCCATCCGCAGCCGGTCATCGCGCAGGACCTGTCCTATGTCGTCATGCAGCAGGCGGTCCTCCAGGAGCGCGAAGACGAGCGCCGCGGCATCGGACGTGTCTGGGGCGAGTCCCTTTATGACATGCAGTCCCGGGAAGGCTGGTTCCGCGAGGGACAGCACGGGCGCGAGGTCAGCGTCGGTGACATACGCGTGGAGCCCGTCCCGGACGAGGCGCAGAAGGAAGGCCGTGACATGAAGTACAGGATGACCGCGGTCATCAACGGTGAGGAGGTCTCGCATGAGATCACCCGCCGCCAGTATGACAAGTTCATGGCCGTGGACGACTACCACCGGATGAAGCTCTTCTCGAAGGTCTTCGACGAGGTGGACATGAAGCAGCTCCCCCGTGAGCAGCGTGAGGGAGGCGCCGGCATCGGTGCCGCCATCCTCGCGGCGCTCACCGTCGCCGGAGAGATGGCCCGCGGTCCCAGAATGGCCCCGGACCTCTATCTGGAGCGTCATGCCGGAGGACGTGTCTACATGAAGCCCGGCGTGGATTCTCCGCAGGACATCGCCAGCCGTGCCTTCGAAGCGGGTATCAACGCGGCGGAGCATGGCGTAGGACTCGGACGATAACGAAATAACAGCATATGGAACTCACTTACACCGATTATCTGCAGCGGCTCTCCGTGCAGGATGTCCTTCGGGATGCGGGTTATGTCCGTAACCGGAAGGACGGCCTGCGTTACCCATCCTTCGTCCGTCTGGATGAGAAGGGGCAGCGGATCCGTGGTGACAAGTTCATCGTCACCCGGGGCGGGGCGTTCTGTTTCCATCCTCCGGTACAGAAGAACTACAATGTCATCTCCCTCATCAAGGAGCACCCGCACCTCTTCCCGGAGTACGAGGTCGGGATGAACCTGGACAGGCTCGTGAACAAGGTCTGCCACCGGCTTCTCAACACCCCGTATGAGGAGAGGGACGTGGACATCCGTGAGGCGCAGCGGGAACTGCGGCCCTTCGACCTGAAGGACTACCGCCTGCAACATATCGTCTCCGGGGACCGCGACTCCGCCAAACCGTTCTACCCTTTCTTCAAGCACCGGGCGATCGACCTGAAGACGCAGTTCGCCTTTCGGGACTCCTTCGTCCTGGCCGACCATGACCTCCCCGGAAGGAAGGGCCTCTCCATGAGACGGCTCTCCTTCCCCCTCACCGTTCCGGGCGGGGACGGGACTGTCGTGGGATTTGAGGAGAGGGGCCGTCCGAGGCGTGATGACGGGACCACCTACAAGGGCAAGGCCGCTGGGAGCAACGGCAGCCTGGGCCTCTGGATCGCCTCCCCGGCAGGGACTACGCTGGGGGAAGCGGACAGGGTGCTTCTTTTCGAGAGCGCCTATGACGCGATGGCTTATTACCAGCTGCACCGGGACGGGGACAGGGACCTCAGGAAGGCCGTCTTCGTCTCCACGGGAGGCAATCCCACCCGCGGGCAGATGCAGGGACTCATCCAGGCCGCCCCGAAGGCGGTCTTCCATCTGGGGTTCGACAACGACGCCGCCGGACGGCAGTTCGCGGAGAACTTCATGAAGGTCGCGAAGGAGTTGAAGCCCCACAGCGAGGTGGCCCTCGCGTTCATCAATACCCCGGGCAAGATCGGCCTGGACCATGAGAAGGAAAGCGCGCTGTTCAAGCTCCCGAAGCAGGTCCTTGACCAGTACAAGGCGGTCGAGGACCTGACGGAGGACCTGCGCGAAGGCTACCTCTGCGACGAGGACAGGCAGGATTTGCGGGAGCGCATCAAGGAGGGCTGGAAGGCCTTTGACGAGATGGTGGACGGCCTTGTCATCCGTGTGGAGCGCATGCTTCCCGGTGAAGGTTACAAGGACTTCAATGACGAGCTCCTCGGAAAGGCGGAGGAGACGAGGAAGGCCGTGGGCTGTGACCTGGACGGTGACGGCGCGGTCGAGACGGAGGAGTCCAACGAGGAACATCACAGGTTTCGGAGATAAGGCCATGCAGAGCGGAAATCCATACCCTGACATCCAGATGCGGCCGGAGTGGCGGCAGCTTCTCATCGACGAGGGGCTGTCGATCCTTGCGGCCGCGGGCCTTGTCGTCATCGGCGGGCTGGACGGTATCCCATACCATTCGGTGTGGTTCTGCCTGGGCCTCGCGCTGGTCTTCAAGGTCTACTACCGGCTCGTCTACCTCAGGGGCATGGTCTACACGATCACCGGGGAGCAGCTCGTCTACGAACACGGGGTCTTCACCCGCAGCCGGGACTACATCGAGCTCTACAGGGTCGTCGACTTTGATGAGAGGCGCAGCTTCCTCCAGCTGCTGCTCGGCCTGAAGACCATCGTCGTGCATTCCGGGGACAGGACCCTTCCCAAGCTCCGGATCATCGGCATCCGGGAGGCGGCGGACGTCGTCGGTTGCCTCAGGGAGAGGGTTTCGTACAACAGGAAGAGAATGAACATCCATGAATTCGCGAACTACAGTTAACCTCCGGTGGGCAGTCCAGCTCATCCTGCCGGTCCTCCTTCTGTCGGGTGCCGGGAATCTCCGTGCCCAGGTCGTCGTGGCCAATCCCCTCGAGTGGGCGGTGCTCGTGGAAGGCAACGAACTTATCGACGGCCAGATCAAGAGCGAGATCGAGGGACAGACGCAGACCGCTGTCCTGCAGGGCACTATCGCCGCCGAGTTCACGCGGATCAAGAACTGGGAGAACAAGTACAACTCCTACCTGAAGAGCGTGGACGGCTACGCCTCATCGCTCAAGGCTGCGACCCACCTGTACAACGACGGTGTCCGGCTCTTCATCAACCTCTGCGACATCAGGAGGGCGATAGGCAGCAACCCCCAGGGTGTCGCGGCCACCTTCAGCATGAACAACCTCTATGCGGAGACGGCCACCGAGCTCGTGACGGTCTACACCACCCTCAGGGACGCCATTGCCACCGGCGGCGCGGGCAACATGCTCACCGGGGCCGAGCGCTCCCGGACGCTCTGGATGATCGAGGACTCCCTGAAGGCCTTCAACCACAAGCTCTCCCAACTCTCACTCTCCCTTAAATACTACACCCTCCAGGATGTCTGGTGGAACGCCACCGAAGGCATCCTGGACCGGGATTACGGCGAGATCGCGCGTCAGGCGCAGTCCCGCTGGAAACGTGCATCACGGAACTACTAGATAACAATTGCTATGAGAAGAAATGCCTTCGCCATCCTTCCCGTCCTGCTGCTCATCATCGTGAGCGGAAGGGCGGGTGCGCAGTCCATCGACCCCACGCTTGCGGCGATGATCGTCCTGTACACGGAGAAGGCGGAGAATACGCTGCACTCCCAGGAGGAGGCGATGCTGCTGGAGTCCACCGGGCACGTGTGGATCAAAGAAGAGGTGGATGCGACCTGGCAGATCCAGAAGGAGTTCAACGACTACCTCGATTCCTTCCACGGGATCATCGCCTACGCGGCACAGATCTACGGGTTCTACCACGAAACCGAAAAGATGATAAGGAACCTCCGGAACATGGCCGACCAGATAGCCAGAAGCCCCGCCAACGCGGTGGCCGTCGCGCTCTCCGCGAACCGGAACAAGGTCTACCGGCAGGTCATCCTGCAGACCGTGGAGATCGTCAACGACATCCGGATGGTCTGCCTGAGTGACGTCAAGATGACCGAGAAGGAGCGCACGGAGATCTTCTTCGGTGTAAGGCCCAAGCTCAAGGAGATGAACAGGACGCTCCAGCGGCTCGTGCGGGCCGTGAAGTACACCTCCCTCACGGACGTCTGGAACGAGATATCCGGCAACCAGCCAGGCAAGGCCGACATAGAGGGAATCTCGGAGGAGTCCTTCCGCAGATGGAGGACCATCGGAAAGACAGTAAGGCCGTAAGGCATCACCATACAGAAGAATTGTTAAACCAAGTACAGAAACACAGAGCGAAATATGAGCTGGGCATCATTACTCAAGGCGGGCGGCAAGGCCGTCACCTGGGCCGGGAAGAAAGCCGGCAAGGCCCTCCTGCATCCGCAGCAGACGCTGAAGGGTGCGGGTACTGCCCTGAAGACCGCCGCGGTGGGCGGCGGACTGGGTTACGTGGGCTGGAAGAAGCTCACCACGGACGAGAGCGTCGTCGGCATCGTCAGCGACGCGATCATCGGCGAGAAGGCCACGCAGAAGGTCAGTGACACCGTCAGCGGAGCCGTGGAGGGCATTCGCGACCTCAAGGACTCGGTAAGCGGCATGAGCGAGCGGGTCTCGAGCGCCGCGGGGAACGTTGACAGCAAGCTCAACGGCATCAGCAGTTTCCTCTCCGACGTCTCCTCCGGCAACGGAGGTCAGATGTTGGGCGGGTTCCTTCAGAACCTCACCCACGGGAATGTCTCCGGAATGGGAGTGATGGGACTTGTCCTCTCATCCTTCCTCGTTTTCGGCCGGTTCGGCTGGATGGCCAGGATCGCCGGAGCCGTGCTCGCGATGATGACCATCGGTAACAACTCCAGGCGGGAACTCTCCCCTGCTCCCTCCATCCAGGCAGGTACGGCCCGGACGGAACAGGCGGAGAAACAGATGCAGCTGCCGGAGCCTCCGCAGGAGGCCGAGCAGATTCACAGAAGAAGATAACGAAAAGCGATATGAAATACTCTCAGGAAATGATTCTACAGTCACCCTCGGGCTACTGCATGCCGTTCGAGGAGCATGACAAGGAGGTCGAGATGACGCTCGGCTACGGCAAGCAGCTCCATCCGAAGACAGGCGTGGAGTTCTTCCACCACGGGGTCGATTTCTCAGCGCCCCATTACCTGCTGTCTGCCGTGGCCAGCGGCATCGTCTCGGGCATCGGAAACGACACCCAGAGAGGGGCCTACCTCGTCATCCGCTACGGCGACTACGAGGTGAGCTACGGCCATCTCTCCAGCATCCTTGTGGGATACGGGGACGGCGTCGGCGCCGGACAGACCGTCGGGGTCAGCGACGACGTGCTCCATCTGGAGACGAGATACAAGGGAGAGGAGTTCGACCCGATCGAGTTCCTCACGATGATCTACGGCAACATCAAGAGCATGGAGCGCCGCGGCGAGACCTTCGGAAAGACCGATTTCCGGGAGATGGCGGGAGGATTCCGGACGAAGTACGACAAGGATGCCGGGGAGATCGAGGAACTGATGCTTCGTTTCTTCCCCGCCTACCTGAAGGACCTGGGCAGCGGCGAGTACCGTCTCCCGCAAAGGACCGAGCAGAGCCTGAGGAACATGCTGATGATGGCTTCCGCGAGGAACTACTTCTTCGAGATGATCCCGAGCATGGAGAACCCGATGGGCCTGGGGCGCCGGAGCGTCCCGCTGGCTGCGAAGGTCCAGAACCTCCTGCTGGAGGACTTCCTCGGCTACCTCGCGCTCATGCACGGGACCTATCTCAGCACGTGGGATGACGGATTAAAAAAAAAGCCTACGGGCAGGCCGTAGCCTCAAGCGACCTTGTGGATCCGCTCGCGGACCTGGACATCACCGTCCAGAGCTTCGACATCCCGAGGACAGTGAGCGTCTATCCCGACCAGGCGGGTGTCCGCTGGTGGACGAAGGCCTGGTTCAACAACCGGAAGGACGGAGAGGCCAGCGTGGAGATATCACGGCAGAACGCAATCCTCTTCATCCGCAACCAGGTGGAGAAGGACGCATGGCTGGAGGAGCATTTCCCCAGACAGATGGAGGTCTACCACAACGCCATCGAACAGACACGGCAGCAGCTGCTCGCGCAGCAAATCAACTTATAGAAAAACAGAAGATGACAGACAGGGAACAGTTCGAAACCAAGGTCGTACCCATCATGGACCGGGTGCAGGAGGAGCTCCGCCGCAGGCAGGCGGAGGAGGTGCGCCGATTCGTGCGCTCCCCTGCCTATATCCTCGCGGGCGGCTCCGGTCCGGACGGGGGCATGGGCTCACAGGCCGTGGCGCTGGACACGCTCAGGGTAACCGGCGAGTGGACCTCCAAGACCGTCGAGGACTATGTGGAGATGGTGAAGGCAGAGCTTCGGAAGGAAGGCGTCACCGTCACGGCGGAGATGGAGCAGATGATGATCGACAAGATGGCCAGGGACCAGATGCCCCGGTCTTCCATAGACTATATCCTCCGCAAAGCCGCCGGCAACACGCTCTTCGGCCTCCCGGAAGAGGTGCGGAAGACGCCCCTCCAGCGGGAGATCGAGGAGCGCGGCGAGAAGATGTACGGCCCTTCGGCAGCGGAGAAAGGCATCGGCTGGGGCATCGGAGCCGCGGCGGATTTCGCGACGCTGGGAGGATTCTCGGGCGGAGTGGCCAGCGGGCTCAAGTTCGTCGGTGCCGACCTCGCTGTCAACACGGTCATCGACACCGTGGACAAGCGGCAGGGCAAGGAGATGGATGTCCCGAAGGTCATCCTTCCTGGTCACGAGCAGGAATGGATTGAGGCGAACAGACAGGACCAGGAAAAGGATTCACCCAAGGAGGTGGAGACTCCCGGAACCATTCCGGAACCCGTGCCTGAGATGAATGAAGGGAAAGAGGATATCCTGAAGGAGGACGACCGCAAACAACAGCAATCCACGCCGGAACCGGCTGCCGAGCCCCAGATGCCCCGGCAGGAGCAGCCCCGGGAAACCACTCCCGAAAAGACGAACACAGGCGGCTGGCAGGGCATACTCACGGGCCTCGGACTGAACGGCCTTGGTGATATCGGCCGCAATGCGGGTTATATCCTCGCCATGCTCCCGGATATGCTCGTTGGTATGTTCACCGGCAAGACGCAGAGCCTCGGTCTCAGGGACAACCTCGTCCCGATCGCCAGCATCATGGCGGGACTCTTTGTCAAGAACCCGCTCCTGAAGATGACCCTCATCGGTCTCGGCGGTGCGAACCTTCTCAACAAGGCCGGGCACGAGCAGCTCGCCAGGCAGGAAGGGCTCCAACCGCAGGTGCGTTACCGCCAGTACGAGGACGAGCAGATGAACCCGCGCATCCGTGACGCCGAGGTCCGGGGCTGCACCCTCATCGCGACGATGGACGGCATCCCCGTCACCATCGCCCTTCCGGACAAGGTCGTGGACGCCTACAGGCAGGGCGCGCTCCCCCTGGGCAAGCTCGCCAATGCGGTCCTGGAGCGATGCGACCACCTGCAACAGATCACCGATGCCCGGGAGCGCTTCGAGCAGGAATCCCGGAGCGAGACAAGAGGAATCACCCAGCGATGAAAGACACTTACAACAAGACCACAACGATATGGCAGACACGAATCAATCAGCACAGCATGCGGCTCAGCGCCAGGCGGAACTGGTGGCCGAAGCCCTCGAAAGGGCCCGCGCGGAAGGCGGGTACCTTCTCAACCAGGCAGGAAAGGCTGCCCCGAAGCTCTATCCCAAAGGCAACGGGGTGTCGGCCTTCAATGCCCTCATCCTCGCGCTCCACAGCGACCAGGGAGGATACAGGACCAACATGTACACGCCCTACCCCGAGGCGAAGAAACGCGGGGACGCCGTCCAGACCGGCGAAAAGGGAGTGCCGTTCATCTGGTACCGCTGGAACGAGTACCGGAGCAAGGCCGACGAGAGCAAGACCATCTCCAAGGATGAATACGACAAATTGCCGGCAAATCTGAAGGAGGGTTACTCCCCTGTCCGTGACCGGCAGATCTGGACGCTCTTCAATATCGAGCAGACCTCCCTCCCGCTCACCGACCCCGTGGCCTTCGACAAGGCCGTGAAGGAAAACGGTAACCAGCAGGACAGAGGGCTCGCCGAGGATGACAAGAAGACGAGGATCAATGTCAACCTTCTCTTTGACAAACTCTCGGAGAACCTCGTCCCGATCCGCAAGGACGGGACCGGCCTGGCGCACTACGACTCCGCAAAGGATGTGGTCCATCTCCCCGCCCAGAAGCACTACCCGGGATACGCCGATTACGTGCAGGACGCGCTGAGGCAGATCGTCACGGCAACGGGTCATCCCGGCAGGATGGACCGCCCTGGAACGGAGATCGAGGGGATGCGGGAGCCCTCCGAGGCCCTCAGGAGCCGCGAACGGCTCGTCGTGGAGCTGGCCTCCGCCGTGAAGATGAACGAGCTGGGACTGCCGGCGAAACTCTCCCCGGAGAGCCTCCCACTGGTGGACGGCTGGAAGAAATCCCTCCGCGAGAATCCGGTTTTCATCTCCCACCTCGAGGCGAACGTGACCAAGGCCCTGAGCATCATCTCCAAGGCGGAACGCGGCCAGAAGGTCGAACTGAGGCCCGTGGAGAAGCAGGAGGCGCAGCAGGCCGAAAAGGTCAGCGCGAAGCTCAACATGGTCCAGGACGATGCCGGAAAGTGGGCCCTGTATATCAAGCCCGAGGGTGAGAAGGGATTTGCCGTATATCCGGAGAAAGCGGATGTCGGCCGCTTCTTCGCCCTGGCCAAGGAGGGAGGAGAGAAGAACGCTGCTTTCCGGCAGGAGCTGGCGCAGAAATACTACGCCCTCGCCGCCGCCCATCCGGAGCGGAAGACGGATCTCTTCGCTAGCCAGCGACCGGACGTCGACCTTTCTTCCCTCAGGCGGGTGAGCATCATCCAGACCAAGGGCGATCCCAAGGAGAACGAACCCCGCAAGATCCTCTGCTTCCCCGTCATCGAGGGGATGGATAAGGTGCAGGGACGCGAGGTCTCCCCCGCCCAGTACCAGCGTCTCTGGCTGGCGGAGGACAAGGAGGCCTACAAGCGTAACCTCGCCGCCACCCTCTTCGCCGACCTGCTTAAGCAGAAGAAGCAGACGGAATCCGAGCAGCAGCAGGAGGAGCAGAAGCGCGAGAACTCTCCGGAACAGAAGGCCCGGGAGGAACGTGAGGAGAAGCAGAAGGAAGCCGTCACCCGTGAGGCGACAGGCCTCATCGCGGGCGTTGTCGCGGCGGGCATGGCCAGAGACATAGCACAGGAGGAGCGCAGCCGTGGCTTCCATCGCTAGACTCCTCCTTCCGGGACTGGCGGCTGTGATGATTGCCGCCTCTCCCCTGCAGGCCGGTAACAATACCCCGGCCCCCAGACTGAACAGGATATCGATACAAAGGACTATGAGCAAGGCAAGTGACTATGTGGACAAATACGCCGAGGCGGCGATGGAGCAGATGCGCAAGTACGGCATCCCTGCCTCCGTCACCCTCGCGCAGGGTATACTGGAAAGCGCCAGCGGACAGAGCGAACTGTCCAGGAAGGGTAACAATCATTTCGGGATCAAGGCGACAAGGACGTGGCTCGACGGCGGCGGCCGTTACCTCGTGTATACGGACGACAAGCCCAATGAGAAGTTCTGCCAGTACGCCTCGGTCGCTGACAGCTACGAGCACCATTCACTCTTCCTTCGTGGCAACAAGCGTTACTCGAACCTCTTCGAGCTCTCCCCGGACGATTACGTAGGCTGGACACGGGGCCTGCAGGAGGATGGCTATGCCTCCAGCAAGCAGTACGCTAGCAGCCTGCAGTCCCTCATCAGACAGCACGGCCTGGACCGCTACGACCGTCAGGTCATGCAAGAGAAGGGCTGGCAGAGCACCCTGACGCAGACTACCGGCAGCACGGCGGATCTGGCGGCGCACTCCAAGGCTGTCCTCGGCGAACAACCGGCGGAGGCCCCGAAGGAGGAGAAAGCCGAAGAGCCGCAGGAACCCGAAAAGAAGGAAGCGCCGAAGGACAAGGACTACTTCAACACCATCGCCTCCGGAGAGCAGGGACAGGATTCCTGGAAGAACTTCTTCGGCCTGCTCGGTGCCGCCGGTGACTACCCTTCCGCCGATCCGTTCGTCGAGCTGGCCAGCACCCTATTCGCCGGTCTTATGGCTATGGCCATCCAGATCGACAACATGGGGAATGTCCAGCAGGTCCAAATGGAAGCGCCTGCGCAGCAGACCTCCGAGGCGAATACGCTGGCCTCACAGAACTTCGAGAACGGAATGAATTCCATGAACAACACAACCATAAAAAGAACAAGATCATGATTAAGAGCAATGTAACCGTCATCGGGACCGTGACCCGTTCCGCTGACATCAAGGAAGGCCGCGACGGCAATGCGTTCATCACTTTCGGCATGAAAGTCCATCTGCAGGACGGAGACCAGTCCGCGGATCTGGATCTCAGCGTTGCCTACGACGGCGAGGACGAGGATGTCCTCTTCAGCAACAAGGGCGACCGCATCAAGGTAGAGGGTGTGATGACCTTCAAGAAGATGGACGATACGACCTATTTCAACCTCTCTGCAAAGAAAGTGAAGAAGGTCGGCGAGGCTGCGGAGGACTCTGTCAGCGGCACGCTCCAGTTCCGGGGCACGCTGGGATCCAAGGGTGTCACCCAGCACCAGGGCAAGAAAGGGGCGTTCCGCACCTTCGATGCCTACAGCGCCGAGAAGGTCGGCGATGACAAGTTCTCCTACATCTGGGTGCATTTCCTGGACTTCGGTGATGACAGCCGCTCCTGGCTCGGTGCGAAGGGCAAGATCAACGCCGAGGGCCCGCTGGAGCTGCAGGTGTTCAAGGATAAGGTAAGCATCAACTGCCGCGTCGAGAACCTCTCGAAGTGGGTCAAGGATGAATCCAAGAGTTGACGGCCATGGCACAGGACAAGAAACACGACGGCGATTATCTGTCCGCAGCCGACAAGGCGCTCCTTCGGTTCACTGAGCTGATGATCGACAAGATCCAGACCCTGCAGGGAGACTGGAAGAAGCCCTGGTTCACCCCGGGCACGACACAGCCTCCCCAGAACCTCTCCGGCCGCCATTACAACGGCGGGAACTCCTTGATGCTGATGATGCAGGCCGAGAAGATGGGATACGATATCCCAGTCTGGGCGACCTTCGACCGCATCACGAATCTCAACTACATCAAGGACAAGCACGGCAACGTGTTCCAGGCCCGAGACGAGAACAACAACAAGCTCCCGCAGGTGAGCGTCAACAAGGGCGAGAAGTCTTTCCCGGTCTTCCTCACGACCTTCACCGTCGTCAATCCGGAGACCAAGGAGAAGATCCCCTATGATGACTACCGGAACCTCTCCAAGGAAGAGCAGTCCAAGTACAAAGTGTACCCGAAGCTCCAGGTCTACAACGTGTTCAACGTAGCTGCGCAGACCAACCTGGAGTTGACCCGTCCCCAGATGTTCGAGAAACTCAAGGCACAGGCTCAGGGACAGATGATGCATGAACAGGGCGACCTGAGCAGCCACCCGGCCATCGACAAGATGATCGACGACAACCTCTTCCTCTGCCCCATCAACCAGGTCAAGGGCGACAAGGCCTACTACTCCCCCGGTGATGACAAGATCGTCGTTCCCACCCGGGAGCAGTTCGTGGACGGCGAAGCCTTCGCCACTAATACGCTCCACGAATGCGCCCATGCGACCGGAGCCGACTCCCGACTGAGCCGTCATCTGGGCGGCCATCCGTTCGGTTCTCCGGAATACGCACGGGAGGAACTGATCGCCGAACTGTCCGCTGCCGTTATCTCCAGCCAGTACGGGATGAGCAAGCACATCAAGAGCGACAGCGCCCAGTACCTGAAGTCCTGGCTTGGCTCCCTCCAGCAGGGGCCTGAGTACCTGAAAAGCGTCCTCGGAGACGTCAGGCGCAGCACCGGTATGATTACCCAGCGCCTCGAATCCATCCAGCAGGAGATGAGCAAGGGCGAGGAAGCGGACTACAGCCGATTTCGTCCGGCAAACGTGAGTGCCCAGCAGACAACTCAGGATTCGCAGGTACAGGCGGCCAAGGACGCTGAACCTGTCGAGGAGGAAGTCCACCACCACGGCCGGTCGAGATAAGGGAAGACGGCCATGGGTAAGAAGCGGAAGAAGGACAAGGGTGTCCTGGCGTACATCTCTCCCAAGAGCAGGAAGGATGTCAAGGCCCTAATCCGTGAACTGGGGCTGTTTTATATAATAGAGTAGGATAGGAAGTTAGTATTGGTAAGAAGTTCCCATCCCATGTTGTTCATGAAGGAGGGTATGTTCTATCTCCCTTCTTTCGAAGGTAGAAGGGTAGAGTGGCATGGTCCTGGAATCGGAGGATAGTTGGAAGAGGTGAAGCACCGTCCTGGTAATTCCTGCGTAAACTGGCCCCTCCGTGCTCTTATGAAAGTGCCCCCCGATGGAAAGTGATCCCCCTGTGTCCTTGAAAGCGGAACCATCAATAGAATGCAGGCTGGTGCGGTTTTTCATCTCATCAGCCTGCATTTAGTTTTTCGATGAAAAGGACAGATTGTCCAAATAGTCTACGAAATATGGCTATATTTGTAATAATTATGACTAATCCAATAAAACTATTGGCGAAAGAAACCGCCATCTACGGTTTACCCTCAATATTAGCGAGGGTACTGAATTTCCTTTTCGTCTCCGTTTACACCCGTATGCTCTCGCAGGTGCAATACGGTGTCGTGACAGAGTTTCTAGCATATATCGCAATTTTGCAGGTAGTGCTGGTATTGGGTCTTGAGACAGGGTGCTTTCGGTTCGCGAATAAAGAGGGAATAGACTCTCAAAAAGTATATTCTGGTGCCCTTTTGACCATTATGGGGGTTAACCTGGCCTTTTTGGCGGTCATGGTTGTTTTTTCTGATGCTATTTCTAGCACCTTAGGTTATAAAGGTTATAACCGTCTCATCATCTATGTCGCTTCCATTCTTTTCTGCGACAGTATAACGGCCATTCTGTTTGCGAAACTTAGGCAGGAGCATAAGGCCCTTAAATTTGCTATCCTCAAGAGTGTCAAGATCTTCACGGAAATCGGTGCCAACCTGTTTCTCTTCTTTGTATATCCGGCAAATCCGGATTTCACTTATCCGGTTTTCGCCATTTTCATCAGTTGCATCGTATGCCTGGTCCTGTTCATTCCGGATTTGCTGAAACTTCGTCTCACTTGGGATGGAGGACTCGTGAAAAGGATGCTGGCCTATTCTATCCCGCTGATGGTGGCCGCCCTTCCCGGCGTTGCCAATGATTTTGCCGACCGTGTTCTCTTCCGTTTCTTTGACACATCTTCCGAGGCATGGCGGGCATCTCTGGGCGTCTATCAGGCCGCCGTAAAGTTAGCGGTGATCATGAACCTCTTCATTCAGATGTTCCGTTATGCCGCTGAACCCTTCTTTTTCCAACAGGCGCGTGAAGATGGCGTTCAGGCGCTCTATGCACGAGTCATGGAGTATTTCACGGCGTTCTGCGCCCTTGTTTTCTTGGGTGTGGTCGGATACATTGATATAATTTCCCTTTTCCTCGGGAGCGACTTCCGTATTGCTATCGGAGTCGTCCCCATCATGTTGCTGAGTTATATGATTCTGGGAATGCTCTTCAACGTTTCAATGTGGTACAAACTTTCCGAACGTACTGATATGGCGATTTGGATCACATTGGCGGGGCTGGCTGTTACCATTGTAGTGAATGTGGTGTTCATGCCCCGGTTCTCCTATTGGGCATCTGCCTTTGGGCATCTTACTAGTTATTTAATCATGTTCATCTTGAGTGCGTGGTTGGGTTCAAAGTATTATCCCATTCCTTACAACTGGAAACGGATAGGGATGCTGTTCGTCTTGATGGGAACGGCATATCTTATTATGTATTTAACGGCTCCTACTAGCCCCGGCATACACTGGTCATCCATCGGTTGGAACACACTTATTATCTCAATCTACGCCGCATCTGCTTGGGTTGTGATCACACGACACCAGTAATTCTCGTAAGTGTTTTTTGCCTGGAATGCTTTCTTTGAGAGAACTGCCGACAAGAAAATCATAACTCTAATTGCTAAATAGAAGCGCAAGTGCTCTTTGTATAAAGATATTCCTATAGGATCTCCACAAATCATCGATTTACAAAGAGTGATTGTATTGGCCTTATGAACTGCTCAATAAGTCTCATGTCCTCAGTTACTATTTCCGCATTTCCATCCATGTTTTGCACAAAAGGGAATACTTTATGATAGGTACTCTCCAATCCATCTGGAAAAATGACATCCACAGTATAGGTTAAACCTTCTTGCGTATTCTCAGGCACGGATGATATGGAAGCCACAGTCCCTTTCACGATACCAAACTCGAGGTACGGAAAGCCATTCAGTTTGATATTAACTTGTTGCCCGACATTGACTTTACCGAAACCAGAAGACGGAACCTTCAGTCTACCAATAATGGTTGCCCCCCCTGAAGGGGCAACGCTTGCAATAATGTCCCCAGCACTGACCCTTTGTCCTCTACTCCACACATTTTGCAAGGAAACACAACCATCATAAGGAGCTATGATGGCATATTGCTCCTTCCAAAGGGATACCTGTCCTATAAGAGTGCTCTTTGCTTGTGAAATCAGTCGCTCATATTCCGAGGTCTCCATAGTCTTCTGTGTATTTAGTTCGAGTATCTGTTGCTCTGTCTGTAATCGGCTAAGATATGCACTGGTCATTGATGCATCAAAGCCAGCTAGAACATTCTTTTTGGACAGGAAAGATTTAAGGGTCTTCTCATACTCTGCCTGCGCTATCAAATTATTTGCAAGCATTATCGAGTCTCTCTGGAGAGATCTCTTCTCATAAACAAGGTCTTCAGCGAGTATTTGTCTTTGTGCTTCAAGTTTGGCGCAATACTCTTTTTCGCGATTTATCTGCTCCGCCAAAAGAGCCTTTTTCCTTCCAATTTTGTCGATTTGCAAATAATCTTGATAATCGGAGCAGATTGATAGGTATTCTATCCATCCCTCCTGCAGGTCCCCAAGTTGAAGAGAAGATAGCCTCGAGACATCTGCTTTCGTTAGCAGATCATCGGCTGTTAACAGCTCTTCCGCAATTACCATATCCTCGTATTTGACTGCGCTCGCAATGAGAGCAATTAACTGCCCCTTTTGAATCTCTTCTCCATCTGCAACATAGACAGAATCTAGGATGCCTATCGCTTTCGCTGCCAGATCTGAAGGCGGATTGTCGGAGGTAAGGAAAATACTAGCCGTCACAGTCTGGGGATACTTAATGAAGTAACATGCCACGATAATCCCCCAAAGGATAATGATGATTATCGTAATCCCCCATCGCAGGATCCATTCTGGCCTGCTACCCATTATCACCTGAACCTCTTCGCTATATACTGTAGTGTCTAACTCTTGTTTCTTTTGTTGCATGTCAACCACTATTTGTCAAATCAGTTCCCAAGTTCCAGCTGATTGCGAATCAGCTCGAAATAATAGCCTTTATTTGAAATAAGCATTGTGTGCGTTCCCTCCTCCACAATACGCCCATGGTCCAAAACAATTATATTATCTGCGTTCTTTACCGTACTTAGGCGGTGGGCAACGATAACGACTGTTTTGTTCTTGAAAAGCTGATCGAGATTTTCCATGATTACCTTTTCATTGTTGGCGTCCAGAGAGTTCGTTGCCTCGTCAAAAAAAAGATACGGGGAATTCTTGTATGCCGCTCGAGCAATGAGTATCCGCTGCTTCTGCCCAGTACTTAATCCATGACCATCAGCCCCTACTCTCGTATTATATCCCAAAGGCAACTGTTCTATCCACTCGCGGATGTTTGCCACTTCCGCAGCCTGCCTAACGCGTTTCATATTAGGAGATTCATCGCATAGGCCGATGTTCTCAGCAATACTATTTGAAAAAATGTATCCTTCCTGCATCACGCAGCCACACTGCTTACGCCAGGAGCTCTCACTATAGCTCCGGATTTCCATTCCCCCGAGCATCACAGTCCCCTCAACGGGAGAATAGAAACCGAGCATCATCTTAAGCATTGTCGTTTTCCCACTGCCTGATGCTCCCACTACTGCAGTGACCTTCCCATGGGGCACTTTCAATGAAATCCCATTCAGCACCTTCGGAGAATGTGGGCCCTCATATTGGAAAGTAACGTTGTTAAACTCGATATCAGCATCTGCTGGGATATCACAAATCTTTTCCTTTCCAGTCGGTTCCTCATCGTCGCGATTATGAATCTCTCCAAGTCGTTCCATAGAGATACTTGCATCTTGATACTCCCATACAAAAGAAATAAACTGGCTTACAGGAGCATTTAATTGGCCAATTATGTATGTGAGGGCCGTCATCATGCCCAGGGTCATATCGCCATCGATAACTGACTTTGCCGCAAGAAAGGAAATAACGATGTTCTTGGTCTGATCTATAAAAGTGCCACCCACTTGCTGGATTTGTGACAGTGTAAGCCCTTTTATGCTTATTCTGAAAAGCTTGGCCTGTATGCGTTCCCACTCCCAGCGTTTTTGTTTTTCACAGTTGTTGAGTTTAATCTCTTGCATACCGCCAATAAGTTGCACTATGTTACTTTGGTTGCTTGCCGCTTCTTGGAAACGCATATAGTCCAACTTGCGTCGCCATTTGAGAAATACCAGGACCCAACCGACATAGATGCTTGTACCGAGAAGGAACACCATGAGTATTTTGAGTTTATATCCTCCAAGAATTGCCCCATATATGACAAGCAGAATCACCGCCATAACAATACTCAGAAAGGAATTGGTCAAAAAGTCTTGAATGCGGTTATGATCTTGAATCCTCTGCATGATGTCCCCAGTCATCTTCGTATCGAAAAAGGAAATTGGGAGGCGCATGAGTTTAGAAAGAAAATCCGAAATCAATGAGATGCTCACACGCGCAGTCATATGTAACATCAGCCAGTTACGGATAAGATCGTTAGCCAGTTGTCCGGCTACTATCAGTAATTGTGCGATAAGCATTGTTTGGACAAAGCCTATCTTCCCCAAAGTCACACCTTTATCCACGATTGACTGTGTAATAAAAGGTAATATGAGGCTCAATATGCTCGCCACTACCATAGCCAGGAAAAGCTGTACAATGCTTTGTTGATGTGGTCTAAGGTATTTGAACAGATAGTGGAGGTTGAATTTCTTTTTTTCTTTAATCTCTCCCAAACCCTCCTTCTGCTCATAGAATGTAGGTGTCGGTTCAAGGAATAGAGCGATCCCTTTGTCCCCGTTGGATATCCAATACTTCTTGAACTCTGATTCAGAATATTTTAATCTACCTTCTGAAGGATCTGCGATAAACAGTTTTATTCCTTTTCGTTTGTTTTCTACTTTATACAAAACCACATAGTGATTTTGATTCCAATGTAGAATGCATGGAAAACTATGAGAATCAACGAGCTGTCTAAAAGAAAGAAGTAACCCGCGGGAGCGTAATCCGATAATCTCTGCCGCATCACATAGATCCAACATTGAGATTCCTTCCCGAGATAATCGACAGAACGTTCTCAATTGAGACGAAGTGTATTCAGTCCCATAATGCTTACATACCATCCGAACACACGCAAGCCCACAATCTAGCATATCGAGCTGCTTATAAAAAGGGAACGACATCTTTAATATGTTCTAAGAATATCATTTACAATCCTTTCCTCTTTTTTAAAAGGGGTTACTAATCATAGAGAAAACTATGATACAGATCAATACTGATTATTTTAGCTCAGGGTAATAGGATTGTTTTAACTTTTTTCGGGGATAAAAGGCGCAAACTCTCGTAAGCTATACCCGTAAACCCCGTCATCATCCCGATTGTTTTAAATGGAGCCCCTAAGGTATAATCGCCATTAGCATACTTTTTTAAAATGCTTGATATTGCATTGTCATACCACGTACATAACTCCGGGTCACTAAATGATTGTGAAGCTTCGTGTAATAACTCAATATTCCCAAAACTACCATAAGACAAGTCAAGATTGTCAGTGAAACCATATTTGATAGTTGTGGCGATTGCACTATCAAGACGCTTTTTCGATCTGGTTATATCAATTCCATTCTTAAGCAACTCTAATCGTAATAATCCGATACCTCCAGCCCCATGTGCCCATGCGGTTGAACAAAAACCATTACCTTTAGTTTTTATGATATAATCTCTCACATCTACCCAGTTATTCCTTTCCTCTAAAAAAAGAGAATCCTCATACTCAATTATCTTTTCTACGACTTCTCCATACGATTTATCAATAGTCAAATATAACCGAAGAAATGCCAGTGCAAATCCAGAAGCGCCATGAGACAATCCACTCAACGGCTGTTTGCTTGATACCCTCCAACCAATCCCGTTATTAATTTCAATAGACTTGGACAACAATTTATTCCCGGCATATAGTGCATGTTTTTTAACCTCATTATCCCCACAAATCCTATAATAATCACATAATGCAACTATCAATCCTGCGTTCCCCTTAATTAATCCATAATAGTTATCTCGATCTATTAGATTGGAGAGATTAATACTACTCAGTATTCTTTTATTATTAATAAGATAACTTTCGTCCCCTAGCATTTCAAACAAACGGTTATTCAGAAGAATGACCGCCCCCCAGCCGGTATACAATCCTGTGGTTTTAATTGATTGTTTACAAATATTGATGTGAGACCCCAGATACTTATATGCCTTATTTGCAATATGTAAAGCTTCATCACAGTCAAAAAGGATTCCATATGCAGTTAAAAACAGAATCACCCCCGATATCCCATAGAACAAATCATAAGAAGCTTCAAAAAAACGATATGTAGTAGAATCAATACTTATCGGTTGGAGCATTAGCCCATGAGCATACTGACGAGTAATATGAAGAGAATCTTTAATGAAACAATATGCTTCATCGGCTATCGTCCGAAGCCCCAGATCTCTTCTCATATTAAATGTCAACCCAGATGACGCTCTAATAGTACAACTATTGAGATACTGCTCTTTACTTAATATTGTCTTTATTATCCATAATTGGTTTTCTAAATCATCGTTAGAGAATCTCTTTATCTTTCGTCTTATTGTCTCAATACCCGTATCATCAAAAAAGGATTCAAGCTCTTCATCAGTACTATCGTTATGCCATAATGATAAAGAATTGGTATATGTTGAGAAATACGGAATATCACCATCAATAACATCTTCGATTTCATAGGGTACGATTCTTTGAAGAACTTTATACTCTTTAATCGTAGACGTTAATGAAGATACGATTAGCTTTTTATAAACCAAACTATCTTGAAGACACCTCAACATATTTGTTTGTTGCAAGATATAGCTATATGCGACTGTATTTCTAAATAGTACACGCACCTCATCTCCATCGACAGTATTGATGAGCGATAAGTATTCTTCTCGATTATTGAGGATACATCTATACGCTGAACTGAAACCCCTTATAAAATCTTTGGCATAATCAGAGTAATAAACAGTATGATTCCTCAGAATCGGTACATTCTTCCCCTTTTTAATCTGGCCATATTCTTCTTTTTTATAAACGTTTCCCAATGAATCCACATCATAATAATCGAAACTAAAAGGGCTCTTAACACTGTCGACATCCGCCATTCCGCTGATATCTGTCTCTGCTCCATCTAATGATAGTTCAGATGGTATTATCCCACATCTCAAAATACTTTGATATAGCCCTTGGTTTGCTTCTGCTCCATCAATAGGATTATAAGGGCAGCAGATAGCTTCAAGATCGATAATCACCGGGAACTGACCTTTACATATTATGTTTTCATAATGAATATCTGTGCCCTCCAAACTATATAATACACACAAAAGAAAACCTAATCTAGAATAATAACCTCTTACCTCATCGATAGAATGGCATTCTTCATAATCGATATACTCTTCCCATCCGTAATTACCAGACAATACAATTTTCGGACAATAAAACGAATACCCACATAGCTTTCCCAACCTTGAAAGGATCTGATAGAAATGCTTGTCTAGCGAGAGATTTCTGGGTTTATAGACTAACTTATCCTTAGAATACTGTATTATTGTTACACCCTTCCCTCCTCTATGATAATCTCCAGCTCCAAGCTCTATCTGACAAGGGCGTTCAGGGTTATCAATTGCATAAACTGAGCAAATTAATCCGGAGTCCTTCTTAAGTAGCGATAAAATCCGTTCAATATTGTTAAAACCTCTTGTAATTATTCTCCTCTTTTTTTGAACGTAGATTGGATAATTCTCTTCAATAAACCTCTTTGCACGTAATACTGTGTCATTATCTATACCGACATTTGATTTGGCAATACCACTATAAAGAACAGGAAGAAAGCCTTCAATGATCTTATCATACTCTTCGACGATGCCAGAGTTAAACAAATAGTCATAAAAAACATTCTTCTCGCAAACAAGGGGATAATCACAATACTCGTTCATTATATCAACAAGGAACAGTTTCTCCAATCCATTCTGAATCGTAGTATAATCTATTGCATTATTGGCCATAAGATGCTAACCATTAATAAGATAGCACAACAACTAAACAACGTAATTATATAGGAGATGAAGAGAAAGAGAGCTCCATATTCCATACTTAATTCGTAAGTAACCAAGCATTATTCCACCTATAAGCTTACTGATAAATAGCGACATACTATAAATTACTACCGGCAAATTCCAAGAAGGAAGATTAAGAAGGTGAAAGGATGCAAATGTTACACAAATAGAATAAAAGTATAGAGTATAATTGACTTTTTGCATTCTCTTATTTAATAATACAAACAAAACCGTTCCCATCAATAAAGTTAATATCACTCTAGGAATGATTAACTCAGTTGAAAAGAACGATGTATATGTAATAAAAGATGCTAGATAAAAAGAAAAAGCCACTAGTGAAATCAGTATGTTCGTCTTATTCCTAACTAGAGGAAGTCTAAAAGCGACTTCCTCTAGAAGGCATGGAAAAATGAAGAAAAATCGTGAAAAAGTAGTGCTTCCATGTCTCATTATTGGCATAGAGCTGTTTAAGATAACAGTTATCACAAAATAAGTACCTATTGCCATTAACACATTGTATAAGAAAAAGGCAACACACAAAACGAGCAATTCTGCCAGGTTCCGTTTCGAAGTTACTGTCTCTCTGGGGCAAAAGATAAAATGAAGCATTCCCACAAAAGCACTACAAACTGTTCGATTATCTCCTATTACGAATTAGCGTACTGATTTGCCCAAAACTCTGAGCAAAAGATCAAATAGTCGTGGATGTCTTCCCACTTAATCTTTCCCCCACGACCACAAGAGTGGCCATCACTATTACATTCAGCGCTCACACTGCAGTAATTACCAGCAGAATTACCGCCACCTGTGAGACGTGCTAATAATGTGGCATCAAGTTCCTGAGGTTGTTCCATCACGATGGCATCACTCATAGACTGCCAATAGGATTCAAGATTCTGTTTCATCTATTATAAAATCAAAAGCCTACTTAATTCGGGCATCAGCACTCCCGTGAGATTCAACTCAAAAGCATGAGAGAGAATACTGTAGATTGTAAATTTGTTTGCATGCACAACGACATCAAAACGAAATAAACAAAAGCTAACAATACTTCATTTCTGACGAAATCTGATATATGATAAAAATGTCTTTTGACATCAATTCTATCCATATAGTCATCTCGTCTGTCAGAAATGTTTAACCAAAACCTTTTGGGAAGAATATCCCTAAGGTTGCTCATTTGTTGCACTCCTACAAAGAGTGGCACATTGCAGCAAAAAGTCACCTTGTTCCAAGCCTCTTTGCTGCCAATTAATAAAACAACACTTTCCTTTGTCCGCCAATTCTGTAACTACTATTTACTATTTAATAAGCCTCATTTGCTGAGTTAGAAAGAGGGGTGGCTTCTTTCCCTACAAATCCGCGAATCAGCAATTGATGTTTGTCCTATTAATAACGATTGCCTATTTGTGTCAGACTATCTTTGAACTAATTGAGTGAATTCTAATTAGAAGTGCAACACACTTCACTACTGTCCGGAGAAATAATCTCCGATATGGTTTAAACTATTTATTTTCAACAAAATACAAGGCACTGAATTTTTCGATTAGAACTTGGCCGACTTTGCGGTCCGGAATCAAGCCGCCGTCCGCAAGCCATGAAAAAGGGAAAAACAGTCTTCGCGCAGATTATGTCTCTCTTCAACGAATACGAGTTCAAGAAGTGTGTCGACCGCTACAAGGGTGACCGGCACGCTATCAAGTTCAACTGCCGTGACCAGTTCATGGTGATGAGCTTCGCTCAGTTCACCGGCAGAGCCGGTTTGAGAGATATTGAGACTACACTTAACCTCTGCGGAGACCTCTACAGATCCGGTATCAAGGCGATGCCCCAATCCACGCTTGCGGAGGCCAACGAGAAGAAGGACTGGCGTATCTATCGAGACTTTGCGATGACTCTGGTCAAGGAAGCCACCTCGCTCTACAAGGATGAAAAGCTGTGGATTGGTCTTGAAGAGATGATCTATGCGTTCGATAGTACCACTATCGAGTTGTGTCTGAAGCTGTGCCCCTGGCTGCCGTCAGATGATTCGGTAATAGTACTGTCAACCTGATATTTCTTTGTATGAATCTGGGCTTTCGCGCTGACTTGCATGATAACCGATAGCGTCAAAATGCAGGTCAAGACCCGTATATTACGTTCAAAGCAATTCATGGCTATCCTCTTCTAATCGTTTGAAATACATTGTAAAAGCACGAGACGTATACTCCTTTGGGCAGGGTAGATCATGTGTGAATACCCTATCCAAATTTTTTTGCAAGAGTGCGAACTTCCAGTCTGTGTGACCTATCGTACTAATGTTGACTGCCAAAGTGTTATTGAGGGTGGGGACCTCGTTATTGCGTGCCCGGACAGAAATTATCTTGAGATTATCAGCCGTTGGGCCGTTTTGCGGCGATATGGCATGTAATGCGATAGTGTTCTCTGAGGCGCTGCGCCCTGTACGGTTGCCGGCATAGTCATAGGTGTATGATATGGTATTCTGGCCAAATATGTGAATCGAGAATAAGATGAAGGCCGAAATGGTAACGGTAAACTTTCTTTTATTCATGATATACAATTATTTTAAACTATTAAATGATTAATTACACTACCTTATTATACATACATTAGGGGTGCGTATGGGGTTAATTGTCGTATGATTGTTCAAATCAAATCTTTATATAGTTTGCGCATTAAAAACAATAATTTAAGGTCCTATCCATTTTTCTAGATTAATAAACTATCGCCTGTATTACCAGCTCCTTTTCCATTTCATTATAGACAATTAAACTATAATTCCTTGAGTCACTATTATCAACATCTATAAGGTAAAGCCCCATATCCAGATCATTGACATAATTTACTCCCCTCCCAGACATCAATTTCTTATGTTGAGATAGCATGGGCATATGAAGGGCTCCGGCAATTTTCATCTGATTTAAAATGTAGTTCAATTCTTTATCTTGTGCTGTTGGAAAAGATATTCTAACGAACAGCTCTCCATCTCCATTAGGATACCATTTGTCAGTTTTTTCCTCGATAATATAATGTGTCCGTTGTAGATTGATGCCGAAATGGGAACAAATGATGCTTATCCGATCTTGGCATGAACATAAGCATAATGTAATACTTAGCAGAGATACAAATCGAGATAAAAGAATTTTCATTTTTCATTTATTTAACAAAAATACTTCTCCTATAGAATATATCGAATGATGTGCCGCTGACTATGACACCATATCCTCTAGTAATTAGTTCAGCAGGTATACTTCTCTCGCCCCAAGACTTGGCGTCAAAATCATACCTATCATAAAAACCGAGTAGCTTCGTATACATGCCTTTTGAATAAAATTTCACTGTTGCTTTTCCAAAAGAATACTTCAAATCAAAATCGGCATCATAAAAATCAATACTTGCGGTATAGTATCCATCTTCTCCTAATTTAGCATTAGCATAATCTATCTTCCCTTTAGAAACCAAATAGTTAAATTCTTTACCAGTTATAATAAAATCCTCGCCATTTCCCTTGGAGTAATGACTCCGTAAACGATCAAAGAACTTATATTCTTCGGTTTTATGTTGAAGATGATTAAAACTAGCAGTAACCAGACCGATACAAGCTCCCTTCCAAAAATCTCCTCCGTTTATTTCTGATGAGATACCACCTGCAACTGAACTAAATACAAGCATTCCTGCATCACCAAGAGTTTGTTCTAGACCTAAAATTGAATAACCACTCGCGGCCCATGATCCCAACGTTCCTGATGCGAATCCGCTCCAAAAGTCACCGCCTTGTAAAGACGACAATCCCCCTTGTGTAAGGCCATGAACAACACCACGTATTAATTCTGTTCCATATGTACCAGCGAAATTACCAAAAGCACTAAAAGCCTCTCCAACACCAAAGGTCACAGCACCAGATAATGCTCCAAAACCAACAGATTTGCCAAAATCTGACCAGCTCCAATTATTGAAACCGCCATCACTTAGTGCCACTCCTGTAGTATAAGATGCAGCACCTATAACAGCACCCCAGCACGCAGCGTCCAAAACGGCGCCGAATGGGCCCATAAAAAGAGAGAAAAAGAATTCTCCGCTTTCATCAGTATACCTCAACGGGTTATTCAGCGCATAGGAGTATCGGTTGAAGTTCTGGGAGAAGTCGGGGGCCTGAACATAGGGGTCAGGACTCAGGAAGCGGCCGAGGAGAGGATCATACAGGCGGGCATTCATGTTCACAAGACCGAACCAGGTCAGGTGCTCGTGTCCTGTGAAGCCTCTGCCGAGGAAGAGCTCAGGCTCGCTGCCGGACGGGTATATCTCAAGGGTCTCCGGGTCGCGCAGACGGCCCCAAGGGTCATAACTATACTCCGCAACCAGCGTCCCGCTCAGCGAAGCTATTTGGGTGACATTGCCAAGGTAATCCCTACCAATGTTATAGGCCGTCCAGTTCCCTCCGTTTTCCCGCTGGTATACCATCGGGGCGGAATAGGCTTCACCACCAAGATACAAGCGTTCCTTGCTGCCACTTTGGGTCTGGTCATACTCGTACCGGCCACCGATGTAGTAACGGGCAAGCACCTGCGTAGCACCATCGGCAACATACATCTTCACCCGGTCACCGTCGCCGTTGTAGGTAAACGCTGCGCTTCGGCCTCCCTCTGTCAATACTGACGGGCGATTATAACAGGTGTAGGATATAATCTGCTGTCGGTCGGGCACAAGTCCATCCTCTTCCGGTGCGAGGGTTGTAATACGGTACGGATGCAGGCTTGAGCCGTAAGCCATGGCACCCACCCCATCCATGGACAGGATGTTACCCTGGCTATCGTAACTTATCTGACGGCTGCCGATAGCAACCAGGCGGTTCAGATTGTCATAACCGAAGGTCTCAGTCTGGCCGTTGACGCCATCTGACCTTGAGAGAAGATTACCTGTAGAGACGTCGAAGTTGTACGTGAAGTCCTGCAAGTCGCCGCCGTCCATCCTTCTGTATGTGGGCATACCGAAGGCCGTGAAACCGTACTCTCGTGTGATGTCTCCACTGGTAATAGCAGTCGCCATTCCAAGGTCGTTCTCGCTGGTAAGACTCCAGACTAACGTGCCATCCGGAAGAGAGACACCCGTATTATACCCATTGCTGTATGTATATGTCTCCGTTGTTATCGGACCTGATTGAGAGATATACTCGGTGCTATTAAGCACACTGGCCGTCCCATAGTGATATACCTTTCTGAGATACTTCCCGTCGGGGATGGTCTCCTTGTCCGTCACTACGCGATCGAAACCGTCGTATGTGTACTCCATGCCAGTACCATTCGTCGATTGCTCTGTGGCCAGAAGGCCATAAGAGTTATATGTGTAAGACGTGTTATATTCGCCAGGCCGTTCGACCAGCGTGGTCCTGCCATATTTATCCTTATAGGTTCTTACTGTCCCATTCGGGTTGGTATGGGTGATCTCCGAGGAGCCATCACTATTCCAGACATAGGCATCGGTCTGTGTGCCTGCGCTTGGATCGACCATCTCCGTCCTACGGCCATAGTCGTCATAGGAGAATGTGGTGACGACATTTCCTGGAGCCGTTATTATTGACGGCTGTCCATCGTCTCGGAGCGCATAGGTAATGGCTCCACCCGCATCAGTCACGCTGATGACATTCCCGTTTGCATCCGTCGTGCTGGTGGAGGTGATGCCGTCTTTTACAGTCGTTACGCTGGTTCCGCTATATGACCACGTGGAGGTCTTCCCGGAAGCTTCGGTCAGTGATACGGGACGGTTGTATTCGTCATACGCGTAAGTGCTCCAATAGGAAGCGGTATTGCCTCGATAAGGAAGTGACACTCTCGACAGGCGGCCCTTGCTGTCGTATTCCCGGTCCGTCCACTGCCACTGACCGTCGAAGCGCTTGACACCGCTGCGAATCTCGCGGCCAAGGGCGTCGTAGTGGATGACAGTCTCCGGTTTTCCAGTAGCCGTACTTGTAACCGTGAAAAGACCTGTACCTCCCCAGGTAGCACTGGTCTGCTCCACCGTACCATCAGGATATGTTGTGGAGACGAGATTGCCCCAGGCGTCATAAGTATATGTCGTGGTGCGGTTGCGGTAGTCCTTGACTGTTGCCGGCTTACCAAACTTGTTATATCCGCTGTAGGTTGTCGTATGGCCGAGAGCATCCGTCTTAGATAGCATATATCGCCCATCACTGTCATAAGTGTAGGTGTTGCCGATAAACTCCGTCGCTCCATACTGGGCAGACTTCTCGGAGATCACATTGCCCCAGACATCGTACATCCACTGCGTTTCGGATACTAAGTTGGTAGCATCATAGTGCTCAAGTTCACCAATCGGATCAATAGGAGCACCGGGTTCTCCTGGGTCTTCTGGGTCTCCTGGGTCCTCCGGGTCCTCCGGGTCTTCCGGCTCTTCCAGTTCTTCCAGTTCTTCCCGGTTTAGGACAACTGCATCATCACTGTTTATCCCATTCGAATTGGCATAATGGACAAGGCTGTCTGCATTAGAACGGAGTAAAATGGTACCGTACCGCCCCACATAGCGCCTGTTCGTCAATGGACGATAATAGCTATCATACGTATTGACCGACTTTTCTTTCCAGGCAAGCTCCGGGTTTCCATCCCCCTCCTTTACGATTGACTCTTCCGTTACAACACCTAGAACATATTTGGACGTAGAAACGCTGTTCTCATAGGTTCGGGTGAGCGTTTCAGTCTGGGCGGTTCCGGTCCCGATGCGACGGCGTGTAAGAATCGTCGTCGGAAGATCATAACTGCCATAAGTATAGCTCGTCGTGGTCGCTATTCCTGTCAAGGTATTATTCTCGACGCTCTTTGTCAAACGAGGATTGAGCTTCCCATATGTAGTACTATTGTTATCGTAAGTGTTTGTGACAATGTGATAGGGGTCATTCCATACGGAACCGTGACGGGAAATTATTGATGTCACCACCCCTCGTTTCTGCGTATCATGTACTTCCTCCACAATTTCCGTGGCATTGCCCGCCAGGTAATCATACGAGCGGATTTTTGAGAAACCGCAGAACCCGAGGCCAAGATTGTGGACAACGCCGTTGAAATAGCTGTAATACTTATTCTTATAACGATCCGTATATGAGTTTTCGCTGAGATATCCATCTTCGGATTCGAGAACATATATCGGAAGGGTTCTAAAAGCATAGCCTGATGCATTGCTTACCGTCAATGTGTTGTCTGTCCAGTAGCGGCTGTTGGACGGCAGATATGTATAAGAATTAACCAGCATCCTTCCCATACCATCGACGGACTGCGAAAGACAACGAAGTTCGGGGGAAGGCTTGGAATACTTGAATTCATATATGTAGAAGCCGTCAATCTTGATAAAACTGCTCATTCCGGAAAAATCTACTATATTGCCTGGAATGATACCTTTCGCATTGGCTATTGTCGACGGCGATTGAGAAAATGCGCTGAACGAAGAACCATTTGTATTCATGTAGGTCCCCAGGACTGTACCACTAATCTTGACAAGATCCGAAAATCCGTCATGGTTGAGGTCCATGAACATAAAGGTATCATCCGCTGTCCTGGATGTCAGATATATAGTTGTACTCAAAAACGATGCACCATTGAAAGCATACCGTGACCATGCAGTGCTTGAACCGGCAGCCGGCGCAACCATTATGTCAATATAACCATCGCCATTCAAATCCGTAATGTAATAAGGTCTCGTATCCGATGTGAGGACAGATGAAGTCACAATACCCAGCGTTTTCTCCTTTGAGAAGGATGAACCTTGGAGGCGATAGACATCCAAGCCTGAACTCGTCGCAAAACAAAGTTCTGTTTGTGAGTCATTGTCGATGTCAATGCTTAGAAGTCCCTTGCAATTGCTTGGCGTGAAATCAAACAGTTTCGCATCGTACAACTTGGTATGGGATGACAAATCAATCAAAGCCGCATAAGAGGTCTGATCATATAGCTTCGTATCATTGTAGTTCTTATCATAGGCCACGGTGAGTAGCTGAATCTTGCCGTTTCCCCGGAAATCGCCCCAGAAATATTCCCTTCGATAAGGACTCACGTATTCACCACTTGTAATGGTGCCTTGAACCTGTATTTCGAATTGAGAACTCTGCACCGGAGTGCCCGTAGAACCGCATTTATAAATGGTTATCAGCAGTTTGGTATTGCTGCCGCTAGTCCCATTGAAATTAACCTTCACAAGTTCATCCAGACCATCCCCATCAACATCGACCGCTTCTATTGTCTGGAAACCGTCACCGGTAGTGATACTGTCATCAACATCGTTGAAATCTGACAGACTTGGTGCAAACAGAATAACTTGATCCGAGGGATATAAACTACCAAATTGGTATCTCCAGGACCCGAGAAAGGGTTTATGCCCCGCTGTTACTCCGTAATTATCAAAGTACGGGTATATCAGCACACCATCATTAAAACTGCTTGTCACGAATTTTCCGCGACGGTAAATGAAGTCATGGTCATCCGATGTAAAAGCACTAGATAAAAGGAGGAAACTACTGTTATCTTTATACAGGTAGCCGTCAGTAGCGGGTGGATTATTGTATTCCGATGCGCCATATTCGAATACAAGAGGCCGTAGAGATTCCCCTCCAGAATTGCAATCAACCTGTGTAAGAAGCCATACATTGTCTTTTTGTTCATAGGAGATGGTATACTGGCAAAGCGTCACTCCGTTGTTATTGGAGGTAATACCTGTAAGACGATAATTCCTGTAGACAGACTTACCAGCGTAATATTTGGTAGAATATCCGGAATTATATGAGTAAGAAAATGTTATCTCCCCCTTATATGATGTACCAGAAGAGTTGTACCCATAACGGATGGCTGTAAGCCGGTCAATTCCATCGTAAGTATAGGAGGAGTACACGAAAGTGATTTTGTTTCCCTCAATGTCCATCATCTCCTTGACTGGGTATGACGGCATATTGTAAGCGACATTGGTCCCATTACCAAACTGCGCTGTCATGCCGTTCGGATATTTGACCGTGAAGGATATCGCATAACCCTGGGAATTGAAATTGGGCGCAACCAGAATGTTTCCCGTCGCAGTTATCAGAGGGAATGTGGATATCGTAGAGGATTGGGTGTTCCTCACAAGGGGGACCCCATCCAGAGCGAAGACGGCATCAGTATCATTCACATTGGCACCTTTCGTCGTCGCATGGTAATACCTGTTCTTACTGATGAGGGTTATGGATGAGAGTCCCTGTATGTCCCATCCATAACCAGCCCAACCTTCACCGGCCTGGCTGTTATAGCCGATGGCAATTGAAGGAGAAAGTTTGAACCCGGGTGCAGACGTGATAGGAATTTGGTAAGTCCTTGCTCCGGTTGGCGTCATCCCCTCCTGCAGGGGAATTTCCCCCACCGCATAATTGGAAAGGTCACCCGGGGATACTCTCCTTAGAGCATTTCTGCGGCCTGACAATGATGCTTCATGAGCAGCAATCCGACTTTCTATGAATGCCGATTTTTCCTTCTCCGAGAAAGAGAGATGCCTAAGTTCAGACGCCGCAGGGTGCTGAATGGGGCCAAAAACGAAAGGCCTTACGGAATATTCAACCGAGAGGCTGCCATCAGATAATTCGGTAACAGTGCTGTCAACCTGGTATTTCTTTGTATGAATCTGGGCTTTCGCGCTGACTTGCATGATGACCAGTAGCGTCAAAAGGCAGGCCAATACCCGTATATTGCGTTCAAAGCATTTCATATTTGTCCTCATCTAATTGTTTGAAATACATTGTAAAAGCACGAGACGCATACTCCTTTGGGCAGGGTAGATCATGTGTGAATACCCTATCCAAATTTTTTTGCAAGAGTGCGAACTTCCAGTCTGTGTGACCTATCGTACTAATGTTGACTGCCAAAGTGTTATTGAGGGTGGGGACCTCGTTATTGCGTGCCCGGACAGAAATTATCTTGAGATTATCAGCCGTTGGGCCGTTTTGCGGCGATATGGCATGTAATGCGATAGTGTTCTCTGAGGCGCTGCGCCCTGTACGGTTGCCGGCAGAGTCATAGATGTATGATATACTATTCTGGCCAAACATGTGAATCGAGAATAAAATGAAGGCCAGAATGGTAACGATAAGTTTTCTATTATTCATGGTTTACAATTATTTTATATAATTAACTAACAGATAGTATTTTGCAGGAGCATCTTCTGTTTAAATCGTATTAATCACATGAACAGATGCAAATACACCTCCTGTGTCAGAGTTTTAATACTCCTTTGGCCAAAAACCGGGATAACATCATTCATTATTCATTGACTAGACGCCCCGTGGTGTGAGACAAAGTGTGGCCTGGGGTATAACCCATAGTCAAAACTGTTCCTAAAAACAATCTAGATTTAGAACACGGTTAATTCGCCGATACATTCTTAATCTGTTTATCAGTTATGTGCTACCAAAGAGTATTAGGCCAGATTTACCTACTGTACCGATGATTGTATTTTATCTATTAAGAGAAGAATCATGCCAGGAGAGAGCACCTAGCCAATGTGCTAAAAGATCTCGACTTCTCCTTGATAACCGCCTCCCTCAGATAGGACAAAAGTTATATGGTATATACCGCAACCACCATATATAGGTAGAACAGTTGTTCCTAAACTCGAATCAACCTCAAAGTCAGCACTATAACCGGTATCATTATTTGTAACCGTAATGTTTACATCACCAATATCTAGAAGGAATTGTATATATATTGATGATGTAAAATCATCATAGAACGCCTGAATAGGAATATACACTTGAGAACGATGCTCTCGTCCAGTTTCAGTAGTGTTGTCTAATACACGGATTGGGATGAATTGGTGATCGCCACAACTAGATGACCAAGAAACCTCTGCTCCGAAGAAGAGGATAAATAATAATAGTACAAATCTTTTCATAACTGTGCGTATAGGGGTTTGCACAAAGTTACGATGATATAGTACAAAAGTAGCATGTTCTCAGTCTTAACGAGCCTCTGACTAAATGCTTGAAAATAAGACAATTACAACGGTATTGAGAAGTCTAGTCTTAACAACATGCTTAACGTATTAATAATCAATACAATTGTTACCGACAAAGTTAAGACAAAAATAATCTTCACTGAATAAATTGTAGATAGAAGTCTTTATAAGGAGAAGAAAGACTGGATATAGTACCCTTAAGACGATTCTTCTTAGTATATACAGTTCCGACTGAATATCCCGTTAAGTTAGAGATTGTGGTCGCATCAAAACCAACAATGATATACATCAGAAAATGGAAGTCAAGTTCTTTGTGATTTGGAAGATCCGTACGCAGTTTATCCATGATGTTGTCAAGTGAGTTATTGACTAATGACATGAATCTATCTTGCGAATCCTTATCATTGATGATAATCTCTAACTGACGCATTACCTCATCATAGAGAACCTCCTTTCGGTCTTTCTTGATTGGGGACAGGTATGCAGCACACAAATCATTAAGCGTCTTGTATTGGGCTTTATACATAGATGCATATTGTCTCCTCAGGTCAAACAATGCAGCATCTTTTTCTGCTAGTTGAGCACTTATCTGGGTTGTCTTTGCATTCTGTAAATCCAGCATCCGTTGCGACTCGAGATGAAGTGATGACAACTCATCAATACGTTTATTGAATGAGGCCCTCCTGGTAAGATACAGGAGAACTAACATAACTAATATTACCAACGAAACTATCAGGATTAGGTATACCCGCTGTTTTGCCATCCCGTTTTCAATTTTCAACATGTCGGTTTTCGCTCTCAAATAGTCTCTTTGAGAGCGTAGCAATGATTGGTTCAAAGAAGAGAGGACTATTGAGTCTTGAACGAGTACAGACTGTTCAAGATCCGCAATTGCTTCCTTATAGTGTCCTTGTTCCCTGAGAATCCTATACCTCCATAGCTTAAGAATTGCTTGATTATCATTTAATGATTCCAATTGTCTTAGAATATCATTGGCAGCTGATTCTTCTCCGATAAACTGTAACGCATATGCGTAAATGCAATACGCTTCTGTTGTCATCGTTTCAGGATTGTTAGTGGCAATACTGTTAAGGATTTCTATGCTTTTTCTTGGTTCGGGGTTCGGCTTTCGAATAAGGTCTTTTGCATAACTTATCCTTCTTCTTATGAAAGAGAGAGAATCATATACTGGCATTGCGAAGAAAGCCTGATACGCATTCTCGGCATCCTCATACCTTTGCATATTACCATAGCAAGAAGCTATATGCCCAGTAATATACCAGACTCCAACACTGTCTCCTGCCATATTCCCATATGTGAATGCATCTAAAGCATATTGCAATTCTTGCTCCTCATTGTGATTCTTTGAAAAAATAGTAGAAATAGCAGAGTTTATCAGTTCTTTATAATAGTTGTTTGTCACTTTGGACGAATCTTCCAAAGCAATAAGATAATTGTACATGGCACGATCATCCTCTCCTCTGTTTGCGTATATGCATCCTTGGTAAAAGAATGCTTTCATTTTTTGTGTTGATGTGCCATGCTTAGAATAATACTCAATAGCAGGATGAATAATAGCAAGATTTGTAGTATCTATGTAATTCTTATCAAGGGCCGTTGAGTACAATAATGAATACTTTGCTTTTGAGGAATTTGTTTTCAGTTCCAATGTATCAATATTCCTCAAAACCGTTAGTGCACTGTCCGGATGCTCTTGAATATAGGTTTCAATATCGTCCAACAACATTCTTGTTGAATCTTGAAAGCATGAATATAGAAGAATTGTTGATGACACTATCAGTATCAAACCTTTCCGCCAAAAGCTATTATTGAATATCATAGCAAGAAATCATTAAGTATAAAGCAATCCATATCTTTTAGAATCCTGGATATTATATATACGATTTATTGATGACTTATTTCCTATTATTAAGAGTTTGATTTAGCAGAATTAGTTTGATTTTTAGCGGTTCAATTCTGTTTAATCAAGTCGTTTAGCTTTATTCACATCATTCAGCCCCAGCGTTTGGACAAAGTTCCTAACTCCTCCTTTCTCATAGAAATATATGCTGAACACCTGGCCCCGCATTAGGGAGACTTTATCGAAGGTAAAGACCATCTTCCTAGTGGCATCCGGGGCGGTTACGCCAAGCCCGTAAGACTGTCGGGGGAAGACGGCCTTCTCGTACTGGAGGCCGCGCTTGGTGCGGCGCTTGCTTTCCACGGAGAAACGCGGGTCTGAGAGACCGTAGCCGACGGCAGACCCATTGTGCAGGGAGATCAGGAGGAAGAGAACGTCATCCTTATAGAAGATGTTCTCGCAGCGGATGTCTATGTCGTAGGCGCTGGTGGCCAGGTGGAAAAGTTCAGATTTCATGCTCACGAGCTTATCGAATTCAAGGGGAGATGATGCCGACGGAGCCCCGTCGGCATGGATGGGAGATGAGAAAGAAAAAGGTGATTCGGCTTCGCTGATGGCAGGAATGCGTGTGTCGATGTCCAGACGGGAAGGGTGCTCACGGTATGCCACGAGGAGAGTGTGCATCGCCCCGCTGCTCTCAAGGCAGGCCATCGTGGTGACGGTCTGGAAGGGCTCCCGACCCTTTGCAGCTATGAAGTCTTTGCTGCCATCGACAATCTTGGCAACGATGTCCCGGGAACCGAGATTGACGTACTTGAGCTCAGAGGCAAAGCGCAGGTGCACAACCTGCGAGGTCGATATAAAAAGCGTATCCGGGGCCTGTGCAAAGCCGATTCCGGAGCATAGCCACCCAAGGGCCAGGGTCAAAATCAAGTCGTCTCATTTTCTTTCAGATTTGACCAGATAAAACTCATATCCGCTTACAACAGAAACGGATAACTCGCCGGAAGCGGAACGGGCGATGGAGGCGCCGGTACGGATGATAGTGGACGCCAGGTCTCCGACCAGACCGCCGAAGGTGGTCCCGGCCGTGGAGATGGCGTCATTCCCGGCCTGCTTCGCTCCCTTGGAGGCCGATGTCTCCGGGCAGTAGATGCCCTGCAGGCCGTCTGTGTCGTAGGCGTCCAGTGCCAGCGGGATGATACGGCCATTTATTTCCAGGGAACGCACTTGAAGTTCCAGCCGGTCCCCAATCTTGCAGATGGCGGCAAGGTGCGTATTGGCAGGAATCCGCACCCCGCCTTCCACATAATCTTCCAGCAGTCGCAACGTAACCCGCTGACCGGATGTCAGTTTTTGGTCACGCACAAACATGCATTTGAAGGGGCGCTTGGCTCCTTCATACTGCACGGCCACATCTTCGAAATCATCGTCCAGAGATGAGATAATCCCATCTGACGAGCCAACTGGAAATTCCTGCGTAAACTGACCCCTCCGTGGGGGTCATTTTCGAGAGGATTCTCCACAAAGCGATAAACGCTCTTATATGTCATGAATTAACGCTTGCGTGTATTCACCCGCAAATGTACGCATTTTTTCCGAAACCACTTATCATTCCATCAAACGGTTATCCTTATCATTGACGCATCGTCTTCCGGCATACCAATTCTTGAGTAAATCCTGTCTATCGTGGTGTTTAGGAGTTCAGGTTCAATGATGTTATACAAACCATCCGTACATAATACGACCATATCCCCATTCACGAGATCTCTGGAAACGAATGGAATGTCTTCACGCAATCCAGCACCTTTAACGCATCTGGTCAACGCAGTCCTCCCATAGCCTATATCGGCAATGTGATCTTCGGTAATGAGTTCTATATTATGCTGATGTAAAACAAATACACGGACATTACCTTGCCATGTGCAGTATAATTGCCTCTCCTTCATGATAACTACGGCGATGGCCGCACCCATTTTACTTCTATTCTTGATACTGACATCTTTTAATGTCATATCAGCATACTCTAACCCTTTTTGAAGAATGTTTTTTTCACATGTCCCGTCATAATTCTTTGTAATGAAATCTGCTAATGAGTTGGTCACTACTTCTGCTGCCTTGTCACCAAGACTCAATCCGCCCATTCCATCAGCGAGGACTGCAGTTACACCTAAAGCTTCCAAGTTTTTTACGACATATCTGTCTTCGTTGATAAAGTGCTTGCTGCCAATAGATATTGTATCAATAGTCATATCTTACTCCTTATATTCAACTCACCTAAAAGAATGTCACCGATTATGCTCCATATTAATCTGCAAGCATCATAATAATCATCTATATCATCCAAATCACCATCACCCCAATACTTCATGAAGTGATAAATAAGCTCACTGTTTTCCTCCTGGGCTAATTCTTTTGAAACTAAGTCCGAATAGAATTTAAGATGTTCTGTTGAAAGCAGCTTGCTTATATCATAGGCCAGCCATTGTGCTCCCCAAACAATAGGACTGGCATCTTCATCTTGGAAAGTAACGACTTCGGGGGGAACATTATCATCCTTGTAAAGTAGTTGAATGTCAAGATAGTTTTTCAGGATGAATAACATATCCTCTGCATCCTTGTCTGTAACATTATGACGGTCATTCCATGTGTCAAGTTTTATTAGAAACTGTCCGCACAAGGGAGCGATTTTCACCGACACTTGGTCTTCAATAATCACCTGGACCGCTTCTTTCATGACATCATTAAAACACTTTACAGACATTACAGGGTTACCTTCTGGAGGCCATGCAATCTTTTCATCCACCGCCACTCCGCCAAATGGGACGACATCAACTTCAAAGTCCAGTTCTCCGTTATCTCCTTTATAGAAGAACTTCTGCGTGTATTTATGACGCTTGAAATGATTCTCCTGCAATGTATGGCATATTTCATCAAAGGCGCTCCAATCCTCTACAGCTATAGCCACATCAAGATCCTCAGTCCGTCGCTTGGGCTCATCTGCCTTCATCAATTTCAAGGCAACATCTCTTGCCCTGGCACCAACAACATATAAGGGGAGCCCGTGCACGGCCATGCACTTTTCAAGGGCAATGAGTGTGCTGAACAACAAATCATTGCCAAGTTCTTCCTTGGTTATTCTATATTCCATTCTCTATTAGTCTTTGGGCTGCTTCAATACAGCGGCTGTTACCGCTTCCCATGAGGTCGGCATAAATCAGTATCTTGGGAGCGACATGCTCATCATGTTGACTTCTCCAAAACTTCTGGTACACATTTATCCTTCCATTCTCATCAAATCTCATCTTCCTGGTCATCATAAGATTAATACTGGGAACCTCTGTATAGATATCGAACTGTTCAGGAATAAGATATTTGCTGGTCAGATATGCGCCACCTTCACCTCCCCAGCATACGCCATCTGGCAACGCAATCAATTCCCAGTCTTTTCTAGTATCTGAATCCACAAACTCCATTGTCTTTAAAAGAAGTTTTGGCTTTAATGTCTGGTTAAAATGGACCTGCCAGGTATCCAGAAGGGCCTGCTTGTTCTTTAGAATACGTCCTTTGGGAGTCTTGATTACAAATTTCTCGTATATTAGTTCATCAATGACATTTGTGATTGTCCCTAAGGATAATCCGGTGTTATCGCTTATTTTCCTATACGGCTGGTTGATATTTGCATCGTCAAGTAAGAAATAAAAAACCGCCTTAAGGCCTGTTTCGTTGAACGCTTTCCCTTTGGGTTGTTTAATAGGCATACTTTTTTGGCCATTGATATTGATAAACAGTGGCGCAGCAACTATTCTGCAATTGCCGCAGCTATCTGCCACACTGATTCCTTCAGCACTAAAACGCTCAAACACATCTGGGGCAATATATCGTGATACCAAAAGTAGAGGCATTTTGACCTCTTCCTTCAATCGTCTCATCTGCTGTAAAACCAGATTATAATTAGCTTTACTAACCTGTGTCTTGACCTCACAGGCGAATGCTACGCTATTGATAATGAGATCATAGTCGTAACTCTCCCGAGGACCTTTCGGCTCTACTTCAATAGATTCCAGATTGGTTAGACGTCTTAAATTAAAGACAACATCATTGATGATTTCGCTGTCGTTTATCATATTAATGTTCACAATAATAACGGTGTTCACATCTTATGAACACTGCAAAGATAATGAACATATCTATAGAATCCAAATTATTTGTTCATGAATTCTCTTATGTTCATAAATTATGAACAAGAATAGTTTTGTGAACGAAAACAGACCCTACTAAAAATGCGGAGGTAGTTGTTAACCACCTCCGCAACGATAGACGGGACCATGAAAACCCGGGCCCGGGTAATCACATGCTTAATCCCTGTTTAGCCTTGGGAAGTCATTGTCCATCAACTCATCAAGCGCCTGTCTTACTGAATTGACTTCCTCTGGAACAGGAACACCTGCTTCTGCAAGGAAGACACTGGTTGATTGCCAATTATCATCTCCACTGCATAGTGCGGCGACGCTGATAATCAGTTGGAACAACTGTTCTAAACAACTACTCTGTTCAGTTGTCTGGACATCTGTTTCAAAGGGTAGTTTTTTCAAAAGGAGAAGGCCGCTGTATAGTTTGCGGACAATGGTTTTCCCTCGGCTTGGGATTTGGTTCACAATAAAATGATTGCTCATAATGACATTTTTATTAATTAAACAATCCCGTCGACGGTTATTAGCATGGTCTATTAAGTAGTAGGGGTATACTACAAATAATACGACGAACGGGCTTCTCCTTTCCAAAACTTCTCATTTCTTGTTTGTTAGCAAAATAATCCATATATTTGCATTGTGGAGGTTGGGAAACCTCCAGGACATATATGAGCATCCTATCAAAGCTAGAAGGAATCTTGACAATTCTTTAACGAATTATAAACAACGATAGGATTGGTGGGTTGACTGTGCATCTTTTGGGCACAGTACTACCCTTTCCTATCGTAGGCTGTCAAGAGCCGCTTCTAGCTAAGGTGTACTGGGCCCTTTTTTATGGCCCCCCTACTAAAGAGAAACATTCTGCCGCCAGCTGTTATTGCAATGGTCTATCGTATAGGGGTATACGGGTTCTTGCTTTTTCGCTGGTGGCTTTTTTGTTAATCACGGAATAATAACTATCTTTGCACAGAAGTTCAAGGACTTCACAAATAACGATCATCCTATCAAAGCTAGAAGGAATCTTGACAATTCTCTGACGAATTATGAACAACGATAGGAGTGAGGGGGTGACTGTGCGCTATTTAGAGCACAGTATCACCCGTTTCTATCGTAGGCTGTCAAGAGCCTCTTCTAGCTACGGCATACTGGGCCCTTTTTTCGTGCCCCGTTTGTCATAGTTGAACATAGGGCTACCCAACCTTTGGGAATGAAAGTTTAGGGCAAATCATTATTTATTCTTTCAATCCTTGATTGGATAGCCCGTTTTGAAAAGAGGTATTGTTTCTATACATTGAAGGCGTCCTTCACAGGGCGCCTTCAATGATGCTTTAAAAGCACAGGGGACTCCTCCTATCGTTTAAAAGTGTCAAGATTTCTTCTAGCTATAGTCCTCATCTCCTGTGCTATGAATGCGAGTTATTCGGTATAACCAGTCCAGGAGACAGATAATACGCCTAATTCGTCAGCATCTGAATTCTCTGTAATATCATGCGCAGTCAACACGATGACAAAATCTCCCGCCACATTAAATGTGAAACTTGTTTTGTTTCTTTCATGTGCCCCTAAGGTATTGTCGACATGTTGATCTGACTTGAGTACTGTCGAGCCATCACTACTTTTCAATTCAAGTGTAAAATAACTGCCATTGCCTGTTGCCGTCTCTCTAAAATAATCAACTGTGACAATTCCACAACCGCCTGAGATAACAGGAGAAGTAAGTACACCTGTATGATTCTGATCTGCCCCTAAAATGGGTCTTACACCTTGAATATCATCGAAATAAGCCCGACTTAAAACACGAGAATCAGATACCGTCCAGCCATTAGTGCTAGAATATGTCTTGTATTGTCTACCGGTAGAACCATTATTCATGGTTTCCAAATCAGAAGAACCGCCTCCAGTCTCTGGCGTAGCAGACTTACCTTCCTGAACGATTGTATATTCGACAAAATTAATACGTACTTTGCCTGTCCTTTCTTCTTCTGATGTGTTTTCATCAATACTGAATACAATAGTACCACTACGAACAGCCTTTGTTTCAACAAGATGAATCCAACTAATCGAAGATGGGTCAACCATAGCAATTGGATTGTCTTGATTGGTTTGGAATGGAACTTCAAATGTGCCGCCAGAAGCAGGGACCTTTGCTGCAAATGCAGTTTCATCAAGGACAAAGACGCCTTCCTCGCAAGAGAGAATCCGAGCTGCCGTGGTTCCGTCACCCTTCACGGCAATGACATAAACCTTGCCGTTTGTAAGCGGAATGGGAGCCGTAATCCTTACCATACCTGCCGAAACAGAAGATGCCATTATTTCAGCTTCAAAGCCCTTGGTTCCAAAAGCATCTACTACAGTAGCATCATCTGCAGAAGTAATAGAGTAAGTTACGTTTACGGACGCTCCTGCTGAAATAATCACATCAGTATCCATAGTGATGGAAAAAGCGCCAGCTTTGGGAATCACGATAGTAGTTCCGTCTCCGAGGGTGAAGGTTACTGCATCCATACCATCTTCTACTTTGGAGAATATGACGGCACCAGTATTGCCTGCCTCTCCAATAACTTCCCAAGTCACACCTCCATTGTATGAAATTTCAAAGTTACCATTGTTGATGCGCAATTGTGGCGTTGCCACGTGAGCAGTTGCTGCAATCTTGTTGCCGTTCTCATCCAACAGGTATTCGCCGTTGACAGTCCAATAGTAGTTGCCATCGGCATCTAACTTAACACCAATGGTAGGTGTATTTCCATCCTGGCCATTGGTTCCATCTGTACCATTGGTGCCGTCCGTACCATCTTTGCCGTCAATACCGTTCTTGCCGTTGTAGATGGTAATCTTGCCAGTTTGGGAAAACTCAACCACCCATCCAGACTTGTCGGCCAGTTCTGTTACAGATACTATGCGATCTTGAGCCTTAAGCGCATCCACAGTGGTGGCTAAACCAGAGAGCGTAGAATTAAGCTGACTAACCAGCGTCTGGAGTTCTTTGATGTCAGCCTCAGCTTTTTCCATACGGGCAACGAGAGCCGAATCATCATATTTTTCACACGCCGCGAATAATAATACTGAGGCGATTGCGATTATTATTGCCCTAAAAGAGATACTCATCATGTCTTTTTTATTTATGGTTGCCCCGGTGAGGGCAGGGGCAACCGTTATTTAAAGTCCTAGTTACCGCAGCAATCAAGAGCCATGTCATACGTTATGGTACATCCACCAGTTACAGGATTGAGTTGAGCATAGTCAGATCCATCAAAAACAACGGGCGTACTCCAACCTGCACCTGTAGCGACTTTGTTTAATACCGGTGTAGGATCAACTTCAGCATTTGTTCTCAAGTTGTAGAACATAAACTGTCCATAGCCACTCTGCTTAGCATTATATGCCCACGTTTGAATTGTTGACAGAGCAGTCGCGCTATAAGTTTGACCAAGTTGAAGAGAAATCGGAGACCAATCACTTACGCTGATACCTGTAATGTTACTGTAGGCATTTGATAAATAATAACCAAAATAGCCATGGTGGACATAATCAATCAATGCCGCAGCAGTTGAAGAAATATAGCTGGTTCCACCCCAGTCAAAAACAAACACCTTTTTAGTAGGACAAAGCTGCTTGAAATAAATGATTATTTTGCTATAAGAATCAGGGACAATCGTACTTGTTCCAGAATACTCATCATCAAACAAAACTCCGTCGAAGCCACACTGAGTAACCACACAGCAAAGAATATATGCAAATTGGTATGCCTGGGTGTCAGACATTGTTGAAAGTCCAAAATTCTCCCAATCACCAAGAACGGCAAGAATTGCTTCCTGTCCATTATTATGAATCTCTGTTGTGTATGTGGTAACGGGGCTTCCATTGTTGCAAAGATAAGGGCATAGTTTAGGATTCAAATAAAGTGTTGGACGCACCTCATTATTAACCGTCTCTTTGTGGATATTCGAAGCAAAGAAACAGACATAATCAAAGAACGGATTATCGTCTGCAAGCCAGTAGTTCATTGCATTAAGAGGATTAACGTCATTTGTCTCTACATAAACAAATGTTGTAGGAGTTTTGCTTCCAATAGCTCTGGTAGCTAAATTGGTAACCAGCACGTCCTCCTGCTCTGACGCTGCTGGGACAATCTCTGACTTATTACAAGAGAATGTCATGAGTGCTGCTACTGCAGCAATAAAAGCAAAATACTTTTTCATAATAATTGCGTTTAAGTGTTAATAATTAAAATATTAAGATTGCTCTTAATAGGGCAAATCATTTACCAGCCTTTTAGCCATTTACCATAACCGCTACCTTCTGTTTTAAAATTAATTATATCAAACATATACGAGTTTTTATCAATGAACTCTTGAGTATTTGAATCATCTAGAACCTGAAGTAACTGTTGCGGCGTATAAATCTGCCCTTCATATTTATCTTGGAGGTTCGAACGTATATCATAATACACAGAAATACCATTCTGTTTTAATCCAACTGACACCCATTCTGATACCGCCTCGTATCCGCTCTGACTACTAATATACCACGTCGTATGAATACAGCCGTAGCGTTTAGAAGAAAGCCCAGCTATCGGTTTTCTTGGATATTTTGTTGAAACATAATCGCTCCCTTGGTGGTATGGATCAATTATCTGCACGGGTTCGTCCCCATTCACATACCCAGACCAAGCATAATCCAGATACTGTCCCACTTCTATTCCGCCCATGGCATCAACATCCCAGAAATACTCTGTCGGAACCGCGTAATCGGCAACAGTGACTAATTTATAAGGACCAAGTTCTTCACGTAGCTTTTTTATCAACTTAGGATACGAAGTGGTGTTCATCTCAGGGAATCCTTCTTTTCCATATCCGGAATTCCTATCCCAAAGATTTACGCCGTCAAAGCCGTACTGCTCTATGACTTGTTTCACCTGATGGACAAAGTCTGTTATCTGAGCGTCAGTCATATTGCAGAATCCTATACCCTTGCCCCCTCCTTCAATGCAGATGCACAGCTTCCTTCCTGTGTCCTTGACAGGCTTGAAATATGTATTGAAATTATCGCACAGATAGCGCATATCTGAGCCAAGATTCAACATCGGCCTGTCTGACTCGGCATCATAATCGACGGTTACTGCCCTGAAGTTGACTATGTTACCAATTGCATTGTGCCAAATCACCTCCCAAGAAGGGGATAACTTTTGAACCACAAAGTCAGTCGCAAGCCTCGGGTCAAACTGGCTGGTATTCAAATAGAAAACAGTGAAGCAATCCTCACCGGTGTAAAGATCCGGCCTTCCTGAGAACGGAGCCTGTACAGTAACCAGAACATATACAACCCCGCCCATAGATGCCTTAAGCGGCAGCAGATAATTCCCGGCCTCCAGCACATTCCCTATAGGATTAGTAGCATAAATTCTGACCAGTTTCTCGTCACTCTCCTTTGCCCCAGCAGCGATGTCAATAACTCCGCCATTATCAATAGAATAATATGGTGCTGGCAGTAATGTGAAGTCTGTTTTATTTTGAGCATTATATGCCTCCAGAAGCTCTTCATCTACGGAAAGAATCACTGTTCTGGATGCATCAAGTTCCCTTGAGGCTTGAACAAAGACCTTCACGGATGTAAAACTTCCTCCTTCGGGGAGATTGATTTTGACTATATTGTCAGGGCTGCTGACAGCACGCAGATTAATTGCAGGGAGACTGGAAAGGACTTCCTCATCTGGCAACTGTCCCATTTCAAGTTCAGCCACGTTAACTTTGTCACAGGAGGTTATAAGGGATATGGCTGCGAGAATGATTAGATTCTTCACTGCGTTCAGAATGACATTAGTCTTGTTCATACGCTATTCCTCCTCTTTGTTTATCTCCGGGATTTCAATGCCAGAGGGCCAGACTATGTCTTTTTCAGCCACACCGTCATTTCCGTACATGGAGTAATCCTTGACTGTATTGCCCTTGCCTTCATCAAATTTCCAGTAACCGATAAGTTCAGGTAGATCCTTGGGATTTGTTATGCGGTACATATTCTCCCATATCTGTTCCGGAGTACGTGCAACAGACCAGACCCTTGCTTCTGCCATTTTCCCTTGGAGAGGGCGGAAGTCATTATAAGATTTTCCAAGGAAGAATTGGTATGCTTCTCCGACACCAAGAGCCCTCTGAGCGAGGTTAATTCTGTTGTCAGCACCCATCACGGAAATACCCTGTTCATTGCCTTCGCTCTGCAACTTGCCGTTGACATATACTCTTACCTGACGGGCGGCCTGGTCGTATGTGCAGGCAACGTGATACCACTGTCCTTCATACAGTTTCTTCATGGGGTCACTTGCTGGGAACTTACCAAAGGAGGAGCCGCCGCCTGAGCCATCAAACTGAATCTGCTGGCGTTCAAAATTGGTATCTCCGATACGCATTAACAGATACTGTTCTACACCCATGACAGAGGATATATTGCAAGCGCCGAAGTCGTTTGTCAAATCAAACTGGTCAAGGTATATCAACGCCTCATAGGTGACGGCCGTAAGACCGTTATAAGCATTTGCCTGAGGGCTGTCCGGTACATCCAGCAAAGGGAAATTAATCCAGTTATCGTGCAATGACGCAGCTGAAGTAATGGCGGAAGAACGGCGAACAAGGTAATATGCAATGGCGCTGCTCTCCATAATCTTCATACTTGAGGAAGAAATCCTCAAAGGAAGAAGATATGTTTCATCTACCGCCAAAGCTCCGGTTTGCTCTTCTCCTTCTCCCATCAAGCCCTTAAGGGTAATGGTAACAGCTTCGGAAGTGGTCTTCCCTGCAGTAATTGTAACTTCCTTATTCTTGAAATCGAGGTATTGTGACGGAATCATAGTCAATGAAGTGCCATGCTTCTCGTTGTAGTTCTGCAGAAGGCTTTCGTCCACGGAGACGGTGGCCTTGACATCTTCATCAGACGGATATGCCAGGGTTACTACCACATCTTTGGACAAGGTGGCTATGTTGTTGCTGAAGGTAGTGAGTTGCACCTGATCTATGGCACTGACATCCAGATACACTGAATTGTCGAAGGTATGATCCTTCACCTCGAAACGGTCACATCCTGAATGAAGAAGGATGATGACGGGTATATATTTGATTATCGCTTTCATGTCAGTGTGAAGGATTTAAAAGTTGGATAGCGGCGCGGGTGACCACGTAATTGCCATCATAGGAGTAGTAGTCAGAGGAAATGTTGCTTATGCCAAGACCGGCGAGGGGGCCGAATGACACAACGCGGCGGGCAAGTTCGGGAACAGAGGCACATTTCTCGCGCTCCTCATTCCGGATGGTTCCGTCCATGTCGGCCCCAAGAAGAAGCTTTGCAGCGGGGACTTTGGCGTAATCCAAGGCTGTGAGTATCTGGAAGCGGAGATCCTGAGCATATTCCGTATTCTCGCTGTCAAGAACAAAGAAGTCAACTTTACTGCGGTCAGCTTCCGGAATGAAGAGAGGATTTCCTTCAAATACGAGCACCTGACCATCAGTCTTTGCCGCCGACAACTTTGCTACAGCTACTGAAGCAAGGGATTCGTTTAGGGCGTTCCCAAGGACATATTGTCCGGTAAAGGAGTAGCCATTCATTCCGTTCTCTTTGACTGAAGCTATGACTTTGTCCAAATAGTTCTCAAGTTCGCCTGTTGTTGTGAAACCCTTCTTAGTAAGATCCACCTGATAAAGGACTTTGGTTCCGATGCTTTCCATCCACGCCATGTCTTCCTTATCATAAGCAGAGAAGTTGTCGGCATGGGTAAGGGATACAAAATCCAGACTGTCTGGAAGGCAACGTATGAAGTTTCTTTCGCTGGCAGCTTTTTCCGGAGCATTGTCAAATCTGGCATAGATTAAAAAGTGATCGCTTGCTTTGTAATCTACAAGGGAGGCCTTGTATTTATTCCAAAGCTCCGGATTCTGGTCCCATGGACGGAGATAATTCAACTGGATGGATTCCGTCTCCGTCCATTTGGAACAAGCAGAAATCAGAAGTAATAATATGATGTAAACTAACCTTTTCATGGCGCTCAGTCGTTAAAAGGTTTGACATCCCACCAAACGCGGGTGGAATAGTTGTCTCCGGTAAGGGTCTGGTCTCCGGTTGCTTCCCGGTCAAGGATGGATATTGCCTCCTGATAATTATCCCTGTTCTGGCTGGATTCTTCGGCAGGATAACGAAGTCTCCTCGCATGATGGCTTACGTTAACGGCTCCGCCTGAAAGGTCTTGTGCAGCATCGAACAGACGTGGATAGCCGGTCCTTCGGTATTCACTCCATCCTTCAACGCCAAGCGGGAAGATGGCAATCCATTTCTGGGTAATAATCTTTTCCAGATTCACTTCCATATCGGCAGTATCATCCCAAGCAATGGTAACATTACTGGGTCTTGTGCTCACGCTCCAAGCGCCCAAGGGGTCTGTATATGCTTCCGGACGTTTTGTGTTGTCGGCAATATATGCCTCAGCGCCGCTGGCACCCTTTTCCTCAAAGGAAAGGCGGATAGCCTCCTGATAGAGTGCTTTTGCCACTTCCGCAGTTCCCCATCTGAGCTCATATTCGGCTCGCAGGAAGGTGGCTTCTGCAGCGTTGAACCAAAGGTAAGGCGTATCGGAAGATACTATCATATTGGAGTATGCCTCTATGAAGTCGGTCTTGCTGGAAACTACGGAGCCTACCCTTACGCCTGCGTATATTGCAGAGTTGCGGACGGTGGGAAGGAACATCTTTTCCCTCCGTGGGTCTTCGTATCCGTTCATGTAGCAGATGATGTCGGCCCCTACGCGATGGTCCTGCCAGTCGTTGTAGATAAGGGTGGTGCGGTTCTCGGAGGCATGCATTGCCGCATTATCGGCATTGGTTTCTATCACTCCGGCGGCTATGGCCTCGGCGGCTTTCTGCTGTGCAAGTTCAGGTTTTACATAGCTCAGACGCATGGCCATGCGGAGTTTCAGGGAATTTGCAAATCGGCTCCACTGAGCCATATTGCCGTAATAGACTTTGTCGTATGAGGTCCATCCGGAAGGGTCCAGTCCTTCATTTGCCTTGAGCAGTGATATGGCAAGGTCCAGTTCCTCGAACATCTGATTATAGACGCTTTCCTGTGAGTCATACTTCACAAAGATGCCTTCGTTTGAGACCGCATCGCTATAGGGAACAGGACCGTAGCTGTCAGTGACACGATGCATCACCGCCACACGTAAAAGGTGTGCGAAGGCAAGGGCAACCTCGTCGTCGGTTTCAGCAAGGATGGCACGGTAAGGTGCGTACATTTCCGTCATGACATTGGAAAAGGGCCACTTGCGCCAGTCGGTACTTTCATTGAAGGTCTCGAAACGGTCTTGCCACGTGTTCACCGTTGAACCGATATACCCGGCATACGGGCCACCGGAGAGGCTCTCCACGAACTGGTAAATATGCTCCTCTACCGGGATGACGAGGTTCTGGAGATTGGTGACCTTGGTCCCGGTACGGTAGTTCATCACTTCCATCTGGTCTGCCGTCACCTGGTTGGGGTTGGTATTAAGGCGCTCGAAACGGCCGGTGCAGCCGATGAGGAGGAGCATGACCGTTGTTATAATAAGATTCCTTCGCTTCGCTCGGAATGACAATCTTTCTATCATCGCACTTCCCTCCTAGAAATTAAGTTTCACATTGAAGCCTATGCGGCGGAGACTGGGCATCATGAAATAATCAATGCCCTGATAATTGTTGCCTGTAGTGGCCACACTTTCCGGGTCAAATGGAGCCTTACAGTATATCATCCACAGGTTGTTGCCGACCAGGGAGACCGTAGCGCTCATCACATTGTGGAACCACTTTTTGGGGAGAGTGTAGCCAAGGGAGAGTTCTTGCAGACGGAAGTTGGTTGCACTATATGTATAGTACTGAGGGAGACCACTTTGCGAACCTAGCTGCTGGTACCATTTCTGCGGATCCACCCATTCCCTTCCATTTACCAATACGCCGCCGGCATCGCGAGCTGCTGCTGATGCCTCTGAAACGCCATACAAGTCAAGGTTGGCCTGTGTCGAACTGTAGCAGATACCGCCTATACGCCCGCTGAACAGAATGCCAAGGTGCAGACCCGCAAAAGTGAAATCATTGCGCCATGCCATATTGTACTTGGGAAAGACCGTCCCCAGATAGATTTCTTTATCTGTCTCAATCATCAGCGGCTTCCCTTCGTTATCAAGTTCTACATATCCGTCCTGGTTGGAGGCAATGCTCGAGGTGGTATAAAGGTCTCCGAGCGTTCCGCCTTTTTTAAGGATGTAAATGGCTTTCCCAAGTCCCTTGATTCGGAGTTCGTCTATGTTGAGTTTCTCCCCGGTGACAGGGTTCACGGCATCTTCAGCGAGAGCCATGATTTTATTGCGGTTCCATGACCATGTGAAATTGCTGTCCCAACTAAATTTTCCCCAGGTATGGCCGTATCCGGCGGCGATTTCCACACCTGTGTTCCGGACGGACCCCGTCTGGAGATACATGGTGCTGTACGCCGATGAAGGCGGTAGCTGGGGGTCGAAGGTCTGATTGTAGGTATCGGCAAGGTACCAGGATGCGTTAAGGCTCACATCCTGCCAGAGCCTTGTTTCCAGACCGATTTCCCAGGTGCGCGTGTTTTCAGGCTTGAGGTCACCGATGGGATAATGGGTTTTGTCCTTCCAGATGCGGGAGATGGCGTCGTACTCATAGGTCTCTATGGTAAGGAACCTCTGGTACGGCATGCCCACCTCGGCAATCGAGCCTCTTACTTTGAGGTATGTCACGGGGCCCAGTTCCCAGTGGGATGTGGGAACCCATGAGAGACCTACTGAAGGATAGAAGAAACCACTCTTCATGGAGCTGGAGCCAGCAAGTTGGGAGGCCCAGTCGTTACGCCCGGTCAGGGTAAGGTACAGCATCTTCTTCCATCCGACTTCGACACTGGCGAATACGGACTGAGTTTCATCGTTCCAACCGCTTTTGCTTGCGCGGGACTTCACGTTGTCAAGGTCCATGACATTGAAGACGTTGGCCAGACCGTCGGCCTGGATTGGGCCGCCGTAAGTCATGGTGTTGGTCTTGACGTTATTGATGGAAGCACCCACATTGGCTACAAGGCTCCAGTCTTCTCCAAAAGTCTTGTTTACAGAAGCAATGACATCGGCATAGAACTGGCCGTCCTCTGTCCGGGCCTCGGTGTAGTGGCCGTTGGTGCCGCCTTCGGAAATGGTGGGTTCCGTTGTGGCATAGAGTTTCTGGGTATAAATGCTGGAAGCGTTGTCCACCTTTACACGCCCGGACACGTTAAGCCAATCCAGAATATCATAGGAGACCGTTAAGTTAAGCATATAACGATGCTTGTTGTTATTACGTAGGTTCCTGTAGGCAATCCAGTATGGATTCTGCATTCGGAGGTCTCCGGCCAGGGCATCACTCCAGAACTGCTCCATCATCTTTGTTCCGGGATTGTAACGCTCGTATGACTGGTAGATGGAGAAATCGTTTCCGCGGGGGAAAAGATATATTGACGTGAGCGGATTGGCATACACACCCTGGTTGGTCATGTTCTGGTCATTCTGCAGGATGTAGCTACCGTTGAAATCCAAACGCAGTTTATCATGCAGGAAGTAGGTGGTATTCCGGAAAGTAAAGTTGTAACGGTCGTACTTGTTGTTGGGAATGATACCGTCGGAGTTAACCGCAGCCGCGGAAAAATAGGTCTGGTTCTTATCCGTTCCTCCGGACAGAGAGAAGGCATTGGTAAAAGTGGTGCCAGTCCGGAAGAAATCGCGCGGATTGTAATTATAACGGGCGTTCTCTGGAAGATAAGCTCCCCAGCTGAAGGTCTGGTCGCCGGATTTGCCATTAAGCCCTGTTCCATACCGGCTTTGGAACTCAGGCAGTACAAAAGGGCTCAGGAACTCAGTGTTGCTGCTGAAAGTTACATTCATTTTTCCAGCCTGGCCATTCTTGGTAGTTATCATGATGGCTCCATTGGCGGCTTCTGAGCCGTAAAGTGCAGCTGCAGCTGCTCCGGTAAGGACCGAGATACTCTCAATGTCCTCCGGGTTGATATCGGCAATGCTTTCAGTGGCACCTTTGGAATCGAACTCGGTTCCGCCGCCCCCGCCGAAGTTATACATGGGTACGCCATCAATGACATAAAGGGCATTGGAAGATTGGGAAATGGACTTGTTACCTCTTAATACCACCTTGGAAGCGCCGCCAACGCCGGAAGAGCTGGCGTTGATGGTAACGCCGGCGACCTTTCCTGAAAGGCTGTTGATGAAGTTCGCATCCTTAACGGTGGTAACCTGGTCGGATTTAACTTCCTGTACGTTGTAACTAAGCGCCTTCTGGTCTCTTCGGATGCCAAGTGCCGTTACAACGGTTGCTTCAAGTTCTACGGCTGATTCTTGCAAAGTTACATCGAATGTCCGACGATTCCCAATGGAGATTTCCACATCGGAATAGCCGATTGAAGAGAACACTAATCGGCCTCCGAGCAAATCCCCGGGGACCGTAAGAGAAAACAATCCGTCTAAATCAGTAGTAGTACCTATCGTTGTCCCTTTAATGAACACGGATACTCCTGGGACAGGCAAAGCAGTTACATCAATCACCTTTCCGTGGACTGTTCTGGAAGACGGAAGTTTGGGTTTGGTTATATATATGGTAGCATTCTCCACAGAGAAATCAAGACCCGTCTGCACCCTTAATTGAGATAAGACTTCCCTGAGCTCGGCGTTGGAGACTTGAATGGTAACAATCTGCTTGACATTTACATCGGCAGCTGGCGAGAAAAGATACCGGGTCTGCGACTCAATGGAGCCAAGCACTTTCTCAAGGGCGACATCCTTTATATCCAAACTGACCCGTACATCCTGAGCCTTGGCATAGGACATAGGTAACAGTAATGCGATACCCACCGATACCATTACATATAAACGCCGAAGAATACCTCTCTTCATAGGCTTATTCATTAGTTATAATGTTATTCTGCGGTGGCAGTCTTTCCTGCCCGCCATCCGGCGATCAAAGGAGCCGGCAGCCTTAAATACAGCTACTTGATTATATACAAGTTCTTCTGCACATCAAACTCGTAATCAAAGTCATAATGGTGTTTCAAAACGTCAAAGGCAGACACAATTCCGTCTGTAATCCTTATCTTACCATAAGGAAGGACCTCTTCAGGAACATTTGGCATATCAACAACGATGGATACGCCAAAAGCCTTTTCCATGCGCTTCATTATATCCAAAAAGCTTACGCCTGCAACTGAGACCAAGCCATCGCTCCATGCCATATCTTCCTTTGCACCAGCAAAATCGGCAGAATAAAGACGGCCGTTCTCATCCATCTTGACAACCTGATTGGGAGAAAGACGTGCTTGGACATTCTGATTCTTATCCAGAACCTCAATGCTACCTTCAAGTAGTGTAGCGGAAAACTCTCCTTCCCGCTGGTTGGCGACAATGTCGAATTTAGTCCCAGTGACACGTATGTCGTATGCAAATGTCTCAACAATAAATGGCTGCTTTTCATTGTGTGACACATCAAAAATGGCTTCACCTTCCAGTTTTACCCGGCGTTCCTTATCAAGAAATACTGCAGGGTACTCAATTCTGGAACCGGAATTCATTTCAATGACAGTTCCGTCCGAAAGGGTTTGGGTGAGCATTTTTCCCCATTTTGCCTCTGACGTCAGCACAGTATCTTTAATTGTAGATTCATTCTTATAATGGTTACTTACAAAGACACCGATTGCAATAGCTGCAGCTGCTGCAGTAAGCCACCCGAAAGAAGTAAACACAATATGTCTTGCTCTACTTCTATGACTCTCCTTGACGGTCACCTGCTCAAATGTACGTCCTTTCAGTGCGAATTGACTGATAAGAAAAAGCTTGTAAGCTTTCCGGAATTGCTCCTGGTTAGACTTCTTTTCTTTTGCCCACAAAGCAATGGCATCAGCCTCCTCCAAGGAAGTTTCCTTGGCGAAGAACTTGTAAAGTAATTCGTTATCCACCTTCATAATCACATTTGGTTAAAGACTTCAAGTTATAGTATTAACTCGTCATCTTTCCCGCGTTCACTTATAAATACGAGAAAGGCTGACAAGGTTTCCCGAATTTCAGCATTTTTTTTTCATATTCTTCTAATCGTTGCAAGGTTTGTCATCAAAAAGGAGGAAAGTATATCATTCACAATAACCGAAATGAGCACAAGTTTGCGAAGAATGACAAAACTTTTTAACTTTGTCATTTGTATGCTAAAAGATGAATCATTATCGAAAAAACTTTACGAAGACCTCTTCAAAGAAAACAGGGAGATCTTTGAATTCTTGGCATACTCCTATGTCGGTGACCACGAACAAGCCCGTGACATTGTAAGCGACTGCTTTGCTAAGTTATGGGAGAAGAGGGACACCATTCTCTCCGAGACAGTATTGGCGTATATGTTCAAGACAGTTAAGAATGCCTGTCTTGATTACCGAAAATCTGCCCGTCACAACAATGAAATCCGCGAATCCCTCATGAACAAAGAAGGTGAATTGATGGAATTATTCACGGAGACTATTCAAAACACTGACCCATCCGAGTTATTCACAGAAGACATTCTTGCCATTGCACGTGAAAGCCTGAAGAAAGTACCTGATGAACAGAAGCAGGCCTTTCTGAAGAACCGCGTTGATGGGCTCTCATACGAAGAGATAGCGCAGGCTATGGGGATTCAATACAGCCGCGTTGCAAAGGATATTCATGCAGTTCTCAAACGGCTCCGCATATCTTTGAAAGACTATCTTTCTATCATTATTCTTATCACCCTACTTAAGGAGTTAAACTAGCTCCTACCCGTTTGCAAAAAAGTATTCATTTTTTGCGAAACATCTTCCCCCTTCATCGTATTATTAGGTAGAAATACCCCTATAACACGATGAGCCACTGCATTATTTCTTCTTTTCTTGAGGCCTATATCTTTAGGCTATTGTATCTGCTTTAATAAGTAGCATACAGATATAATCAGGTTGCGTCTTGCTTCCTGTCAACTAAACATGCACAATCTACATGTCTCCCTAATTGTATTTATTAACCACTAATTCAATAACATCTATGAGTGAAAAAGGAATTATCATTGCCAAGCCAACAACACCAACAGTCAAAGAAGAAGAGCTTGCTCTTCTGAGTAAAGAACTCACTAATGTAAGGGAAGAAGTCATTGGTAGCCCCTACATAAAAGAAGCTCTAAAAGTCCTTCCAACCGGTGGCTATAGAAGTGCTATTGGTTGTTATTGGAACGCAGTTGTTGACGATTTGAGAAAAAAAGTATTTCACAGGAGCATTGATTTGTTTAATAAAGAAGTGTCTCCCAAAAAGGTCATAAAGACATATGAGGATTTTCAAGATTATGTTACTGATTATGATCTGATTGAAGGCTCGTACCGAATAGGAGTAATCGGGTGGGAAGCCAAAAGAATGCTACATCAGGCCCGCGAAACCAGAAATATATTTGATGGGCATCCATCTAGTAGCGACCCAAATATCTTCAAAGTCTTGGATATGATTACGGACTGTAATAAATACGTTCTGTCCCAAGAGTATCCCGCACCGATTATTGACATAGACAAGTATCTTGCCGTTATGGATAGCATCAAGTTTGAAAAGAACGCGGCTGCAATCGATATGGCTTTTAGCGATCTTCCAAATGTATACAAATATGAGCTGGCAAATAAGTTCTATGCATCATATATACATGACAGTAGTTCTGCAGAGCTGAAATCCAATATCCAATTTTGCTTCCCGATTCTTTGGGAAATCCTTGATAAAGAACAACGTATGCAACTGGGCAAACGAGTTGATTCTGAAATAATTGCTGGAGACAAAACTAAAATTGAAAGAGCCATAGACTTTATTCTTCTTGTACCAAATGGACTGAGATATGCATCATCATCAACTAGAAAAATGGTGTTTGAACCCGCTATCAAAGCTCTTGAAGACAGTCTTGATCAGTGGGCAGCAGAAGGCAAATCTGTCAAGTATTTGGAACGACTTGGAACTATTATTCCAGATGAACTTAAAAGAAGATATGTCTCCAGTCTGGTAATGACATATATAGGTTATAACGGATATAGCTATAACTGGTCGCGTACAGATTTTTATTCAGATTCAGCAGCTCCAGTAATCAAACGTATCTTTGCACGTTTCGATGATGGCTTGACTGATGTCTTTCTTGATGTGATTAAATCTAACGAGGCTGTATTCAGCAGAATAATCAAGCCACAAAAACTGGCCAGACTAAGAGAACTCGCCATCATTCTTGGCAATAGACATAGCACCAGAAAAGATCTTACCGATGCTCTTGCAAATATTATCGATATTGAGAAAACAGAAGATCTTATCAAGATAATCAAAAGCTGATAACTGTAATCTGGATTCTATGACTATTTATATGCAAACAGAATTGGAGAATCCGCTCTAAATTGACCCCCTTGGTGGCCTTGGCAATAATGTCCTTTTCGTTCATTGTATCTTGGTTTGTTCAGCATTTATTGAACACACAAATATAATGAACTGCTTTAAATAGACAAAAAAATCTTTGGACATTTCGATGATAGCCAGGGAAGCCCCCAGTACATCAACGTCACCCACTCGTCCATACTCCTGTCCATGCCAGGCGCGGACATCATCGGGGTCGCGTACCGGGGCAAGCAGAACCTGTATGCCGAGAACAACGGCTGGACGAACATTTACTTCTTTGAATTAAGTGAAATGAAAAGAGCATTAAACGGACGATCAGTATCTGTGGGATCGACTGCGAGAAGTGCGAACCCTTCATCGCGACCCGGAACAACGACCAAGCGCATCGGGAAAGAATAGCGAAGCGGCGGGCCGAACTGAATAACGCCCCCATCCTTCCCGAGCACATCAACTGCAAGGGCTACCGGATGGATGGCGCGAAGACCTTCTTCTGTAGCAGTCTCTACCAGGTACGCCGCTGCGTATTAGAGAAAGGTTCCGAGACCTGTGGAGAACGCCTGGACAAGGACACCTGTCTCAAGGTCGGCGAGATCTGGAGCAACAATGCCCAGGTCAGAATGAACCTTCTGTGAGACAGAATCCCGCTTGATGCGAATCCAGGATGAACAAAGGGCGTCGCCGGCATCGGCAGCGCCCTTCCCTTTTATCCTTCCGGAATCATCGGCCTCAGTAGACGAACAGCTCTATCCGGCAGTTCCGATTCGCGGAGAGGGGTTCGTAGGAGGCAGTCCCTCCCTCGGACCAGACCTCGATCCTCTCCTCCAGGACACCCCTCTCTCATCAGCTTCGCCACTTGTTCCGCCCGGGCGAGGGCCAGCTCCGCGTTCTTCTCCGGAGAGCCCGTCGCAGAATCCGTGATGTAGCTGCCTGCAAGGCGGAAGAAGACGAAGACGGGTGGTCCAACCGGCACTTCTCCCTTTTCCATGTCCCTCAGATACAGGCTCAAAGGCTCCGCGTTTTCCCTTGCATAACTCCCCGAAGACGTCACCGGTGAAATACCGGCATCCGCCTCCGACTGTGATCCTCCCAGCGGACGGATCCTGCCGCCCTCGAGTTTCAGCCCGGTGTGGATATCCTTCATGAGGCCGTTCCATCCGGGGTTGGCAATCCTTCGCATCAGTGAGTTCAGTCCGGGATAGTCGTTGACCGGACGGCGCCGGCAGGAAGGGATGGTGTCCTTCCGGAGAGGGACACCCCCACGCACTGCCGTGGTGTCCTGTGCCCGGAGAGAGCATGCTCCAAGGCAGAGGAGAAGAAGTATGATCAATTGTCGTTTCATCGTGATTGCTGTGTTGATAGTTCGTGTGTTTGGTTTACGTAATAGGATGGCATCCTAGATCCTGCGGCTTCGTCCCTGCGGGGAGAACATCTGGCGCGAACGTGCCAGGCAGCGGAGGATCCACGCCCGTTCGTCCTCCTCGGGGTCGCGTCCCCAGCCGCCGTGGCTGTGTCCGCCTCCCCCGCCCTTGTTCTCAGCAAAGGTCGTCGCCTGGTCGACCATCCCGACGAACAGGAGTGCCGCGCAGGTGATGATGTTCACCCCCTGCCTGCTCATGTCCTGCAGGAGCGAGTCGTCGAGCAGCGTGGACTCCTCCCGGGGCAGCATGCCCTTGAACAGCTGGAAGTCCCGCAGCACCGTCCACAGCGCCTGGATACCGACCTTGTTAAGGGCGATCTCCGACACCTGCGACGTGGCATCGCGGATCTGCTTCTGGAGTTCCTCCTGCCGGTCCTCGGAAGAGGCTATCTGGCGCCTGAGGTCCGACAGCTTGCGCTCAGCGTCGCGGAGTTTGCCGCGTTTGTCCTCCAGGCGCGAGAGGATGTCTCCCAGTTTCTTCTGGAGGCTCTCCTCCTGCTGCCGGAGGGCGGAGACCCTCTCCGTGCCAAGCCCGTCCTCGGACAGGGAGGCACGTATGGCGTCGATCTCGCTCTCGATCCGCTCCCTGGCCGCCTCGAGGTTGGACACCATCGTGGTGAGGCCCTTGAGGCGCCGTGCCGCCTGGGCGATCTGCTCGTCGAGGGTCTTGAGGGTGGCACTCTTGCTGTCCACCTCCCGCTCTAGTGTGCTGCACTCGCCGGAGAGTTCACGCCGGTACTCCTCGTGGCTTTTCTTCTTCGCGTGTGTGAGGGCAACACTGTCCCCACGCTGGAGTCCCCACCTGGCGTTGACCGCCGCGAAGAGGTCATGGAGTGCGAGGGACCGCTGCCGGTACTCGTACTTGTCCGCCCCGACCATGACCTTGTTGAAGGAGATCTTCCCGTCCGGCGTGACGGGGATCACGTCGGCATGGATGTGGGGTGTGCGCTCGTCCAGGTGTACGACAAACGAGAGGATGTTCTCCTCCCCGAACCTGCCGGCGAGCGTGTCGTACATGTCGCAGGCCCAACGCTCGATCTCCTTGCGCCGATTGAGGCCCTTGTTGCTGGCACCCGGCGAGAGGTCGACCGCCTGTCTGCCGAAGGCCAGCTGGGTCAGGCGCTCGTGCGAGCCGCTGATGATGAAGTCCACGACGGTCCGGTATTTCGGATCATCGGGACAACCGGCGTTGGGATCCTTGATCCCGCGGGCAGTGATGTTCTCCAGGAATTTCTCCGGGATGGACCGCGACTGGTCCACGGCCTGGACCTTCCCGCCGCGGACGATCTCGAAGTTCAGGCGCGTGCGCGAGCGGTCGATGCGGCCGTTCTCGTTCGCCCGCTCCCAGCCCTTCTCGGTCCAGCGCCGCTGGTGCTCGTTGCTCTGCGCCGTCGTGAATCCTTTCTTCGCCTGGAAGTGGACCACCTGTTTCTGCGTTTCCATTTCGCTTCGTTCTTGAGGTTGCATCGCATCCCTTCCCTCCCGTGCCCAGCTTGCTGACTGTCGGCACTTCTCCATTTGACCGGAGGGCAAGTGGGTATTAAGTTACCACCCTCCCTTCAGTCGTGGCAAACGGGCAAGCCCGCTGCCTAAACCCCTCCGTCTCTCCGGGATCTTCCCGGGGAAAGACGGACCGGTCCCGGGAAGGCCGTTTTCCGGCCCGTATCCGGGCTTTCATGTCCCGGCCGGACTCCCGCAAGCCGGAGCGGGAGGAAGGCCTTTACAGGTCCGGAACGCAGAGGTCGTTCAGAAGGAGTGAGAACCCTGTCGGGGTCTTCTCGACGGTGAGGTAATCCAGGGCGACGAGCTTCCCCAGGAAGGCCGTCACCGTGTGGCGGTGCCAGCCCCAGTCGACGGACAGCTCGGTGATGGTGACGGTGAACGGACCGGTGTGGTTTCTGGACTGGTCCGAGGAGTGTACGGCCTGCCGCTCGCACAGGTAGCGGAACGCCTCGTACTTGCTGTAGCGCTCACCGGGTTTCTGGTGAAGGGCGTCTGCCAGGCGTTTCGGCAGGGAGTGGATATAATCCGGGCACTTGGGCGCCGGGGTGGAAGGTCTGATTCGTTTCATGTCTGTAAGATGTTTATAGGGTTGGATGTGCCGGGCTGGACGTGGCATTTATGGGTCGGGGAATGCCGCTGAGGCTCCGGCACGGATCAGTCAGAAGTAAAGGCCCGCCAGGTCCTCGTCGGAGAGGTGGAACTCCAGGTAGGAACGTGAGAAGTCCGCGCGGCGGATGATCTCCCGGGACGGGTAGAACATCGATGCGGTGATCACCAGTCCGGCCGAAGCGCTGAGGGAGAAAAGCCCGGGCACGGCCATCGAGAGCAGCCACAGCCCGAAGGCTGTCCCCTGTACAACCCGGTCCTCGTGCAGCCAGTGGAGCATGGCATCCGTCGACTTGTAACGGAGCAGGACGAGTCCCAGCATCATGGACGGGATCTGCCACAGGCCCGCGCCCTTCAGCGCGAAGGACGTGTAGCTGAGAAGGAGAACGGCGATGGCAAGGCCGAGCATGAAGGCTTTTCGGCTCCTGGGCGAAGATGCCATCGACAGGTAGAAGGCCCGCATCCGCTTCCCTCCCTTCCGGTAGAGAATGAAGGGAGAAAGGAGCAGGATGAGCGGGATGAGCATTTGTACGGCAAGGAGAAGGTAGGTCATGTCTTATCGGGTGTTTGCATTAAGGAAACGGATAACGGGATCTGCCGGAAACAGTTGGCAGGAAAGTGTCAGACCATATGCAGGCGGATGACACCGTGGGAGGCACCGAGGATGATCTTCTCGACATCGTACCGGTTCACCTCGCAGCGTCTGACTCTCCACATGAACTCCGTGTCGGAGCGGGACATCCGGCGGATCTCCCGGTGGATCTCGCTCTGGGGTATGAACCACCGGTGCCCGCGCGGGTAGTCGCCATAGGCGTAGTCCGCCCTGAGTGTCAGGCAGCGCAGCGGGACGGTCTCCCCTTCCTCGCACGTGTCCGAGGTGAAGGCGTGGTAGCCGTCCTCGTCCTCGACTTTGATCTGGAAGGAGTGGCGGCGAATCACTGCCACTATCTGCCGGTAGAGCTTCTCGTCCATCTGTGGCACTACATGAAGTCTGCGACGAGCCGGGCCATGTCCATCGCATGGAGGACATGCTGTCCCCGGGTGTGCTGCGTAAGGTCCGTCTTCAGGGCCTCGAGCATCACTTCGAGGGAGTCGTAGATGTACACGTACAGCGTGTCGAGCATTCTGTCCGGACGGGACTGCGCATTGATCTTGTACATCTTCCCGTTGACCGGGACGCAGTAGGCGCAGCAGTGCTCGCCGCGTGTCGCGGCAGAAACCATCTCGACGTGGTAGAGCACATTGAGGTCCATGTTGTCCTCCATGTCGTCGAGCGCGGACCGTATCGGGACCGGCTCTGCCAGGCTGTAGGTAAGCAGGGCGTAGTCACCGTAGTCGTCGATGTGCCGGAGGTTGTCGGCAGAGAGCAGGCTCGGGAGGATCATGTCACCCAGCCGGCGGAAATTGGCGATTTCTTTACTGTTCATATCTTTTTTCGTTTGAGTATACTTTTGCCTGAAAAATGATACTCAGATTTCAATTCCGTGTCAGGATCCAAGTGAAGGAAGTGCGTTCCCGTGAGGTGCTCTCCCCTTCTGAGGACGGTCTGGATACCGGGCTTCCGGCCACTTTGACTAAAGAGTGAGCGGCCTTTCAGCTACCTCAGAATAGTATTAAATAGTCAGTACCGGTGAACCATACTAATATATTGTTCTTCAAATACTTGAACCTATAACAAAGATACTTCTTTCCCTTCATTTACACTAATTCGGATGGCATTTTCTAAGAATGATGGCGACAATCCAGGGACTCAGTGGACATATCGGAAAAAGGGTCTACAGGCGTAAAGCCGGTATTCCCCTCAATATAAATCTGAGTATCATTTGAGGTGTGGACAATTCTTTGTAAATTAGCGGCAGAGAACCACACCGCCCATGGCAAAGATCGGATACCTTTTCCTTGCGAAAACCCTCACCACCCGGGAAGAAGACCTGGATTGGATGAAGGGCTTCGGCTGCGATACCATCATCGAGGAGGAAGGGACGGACGAGAAGTACCGTCCCCAGTGGCGGCGCATGCTCACCCGCCTCAGGAAGGAAGACACCGTCGTCGTCAGCAAGCTCAGCAACGCCCTCCGCGGCATCCGTGAACTCGGGGTCTTCCTGGATCTCTGCCGGGAATACGGCGTAAGGATCGTGAGCATCCACGACGGCATCGACTCCATAGGTGAACTCTTCCCTACAACTGGGGTCTCAGACGTGCTGGATACCATCGCCCGCCTCTCCTCCGAAGCCACGGCGGTTCGGCGTTCGGAGCAGGGTCTGAGGAGCCGGAAGGACCTCGATAAGCCTAGGGCCAAGCAGGGCCTCCGCCAGCACCGGGACCAGACCATCATCAGCATGTACAACGCCGGAGCCTCCATCGACGACATCTGGAAAGCCAGCGGTTACGCCTGCAGGGCCAGCGTTTTCAGGGTGCTGAACCGCAACGGCGTCACCCTCAACCGCGGCCATCACCACGGCCCGCTGGGCAAACGGGTCAAGAAAGAACAACAGTAAACGGACTACAGATATGACACTGCTTGAAGCCATCGAGGCGCGACACTCGGTGAGAAAGTACAAGGACGAACCCATTCCCGAGGATATCCTCACTACCCTACGGGACAGGATCCGGGAGATCAATGAGGAGGCGGGGCTGCACATCCAACTCGTGACCGGCGAGCCCAAGGCCTTCAGCGGCCCGATGGCCTACGGGTCCTTCTCCGGGGTGAAGAACTACCTGGTAATGGCCGGAAAGAAGGGAGAGGATCTGGATGAGAAGATCGGATATTACGGTGAGCAGCTCGTCCTGCTGGCCCAAACGCTGGGGCTGAACTCCTGCTGGGCCGGACTCAGCTACAGGAAAGTCGCCGGGACCTATGAACTGGCCGACGGGGAGAAGATCGGCTGCTACATCGCCCTTGGCTATGGAGAAACACAGGGCAAGAACCACAAGGTGAAGGACGTCAAGGAGATCAGTAATGCCAGCGACGTTACACCGAAATGGTTCAACAAGGGAGTCGCTGCAGCCATCCTGGCTCCCACGGCCGTCAACCAGCAGAAGTTCTATCTGGAGTACTTGGGCTTTCGGGACTACAGCAAGGTTCCCAAGGTCGCTGCCAAGCCCCTCTTCTCGATGGTCGGCTACAGCAAGATGGACCTCGGGATCGTCAAGTATCATTTCGAACTTGGCTCAGGTAAAGAGTTTTTTGAATGGTTGTAATTAGACCAATCTGAATTATTACAAGTTATTATAGTAAGCCAGCTAGAATAGATACGTCTATGGTCATCTGGTAGCATAGAATCATATTTATATTCTTGATAAATGGATACAAAACCTCTTGAGCATGAGGCTCTGCATGAAATTCAGTCAAAATTGGCAAGATTCGGCTATAAGTTCGCGAATATTAACTTCGAAATGGCGGGGATTTTTACATAATCAGGGAGATTGATAATAATCGCTGTGTTTATTTAAGAGGCCAATCGAAGGGTAGGAGCATCAATAACAATTCTTCAAATGTAGTTATACCTAAGGACTATGTTCAAGATGGTTTTCTTGTGTTCGTGTGTGTTAAACCTGAAGATCCTGATGACGTTGCAACGTTTCTCTATACGACTGAGGACATAAAAACTCTATGGAGAGAGAACGATAATTCATACACTCTGTATTTGTCCAAAGACTTTATCTACAACGGTGAAAACAATCGTTTTTTGTTTAAAAAAACAAGGGCTGAAATAGTAGACAATCTTCTGACTATATTTGGTGAAGAGTCCAGACAAAATTATATCAATGCAGTATCTGATTCTGTTTTTTACGGCTATCCGAAATCTTCGGTTGTAATAATCGTTTATATAGATATCCTTTGAAGGTGGGGTAAGGTTGGATTTCCGTGTGGCACCTTTGTCTTGTGGTTGCAATCTGTGGTTGGAAGCACGGCGGTCGTGGTAGGGGCAAAGCCCCCAGGGGCGCCGACAACCGACATTATTTGATTATCCGCTTTTTTGTTGAATATCTCTTTGTAGCTATTATCTCCTCAAGGATAAGCTTGGTTGAAAACAACCTAAGTGTTTGATTATGAAATAATAAATCATTATATTTGTTCCAATAATTGTTGAATTCTATCTTCAAGTGCAGCGCTTTGATGTCTGGCAATATACCTTAATGTTCAAAAGAATTAAATGAAAGTTCAAAACGAATGGAAATCGAGCCATAGGCCCCGTTACTCACGCTGTTACAGGACGCCTTTGGAATACTGTAAACAATTGTTTAACTTTGACTTTTGAAATGTGTTGCATTTTGATATTGAATTTACCGTTCACCAACGAGATGAAACGAGCTGTGAGAAGGTTCATCATCCACGGCCAGTTTTGTCCTAAGTAGATTTGCGGCCTGTTCTCTGAGAGGGAAAGAGAAGTGATACGCAGAAACAATCTCCCGGTGGATTCTGTTGGAGAAGTGCTGGAGCGGTGACTAAATGGCGTGATACTTCGAATATCGCTGACGAAGAAAAGTCGACGGGGTAGCCGAAACAGGTCCAGAGGAATTCCCCAAGGTCGATTAGACAGATTATTGAGACCCATAATCGTAGATGAGAAGATGAGTATTGAGACTTTGAGGTCGATACAATGCTTAGTAAGAAACAGAAAGGTTCCATTGACGATAAACGACAGTTGCATATTTATAGTGTTGCGCCTTAAGCTTGAGGAAAAGAAGCCGCTCCTTTAGCCGAAATAGCGACAGAAATGCTTCTGCAATTTAATGACTAGATGCAAACAATATGGCTGACAATAGAAAAGGTATGCACCCACAATAATGAGGTCGAAGGTATTCGATACTGATCCTTCTTCTTCTACATCTTTCTTCTTTTGTATGAACGGAATTCAATGCGTAAACATTAACGTTTTGGTTCTTAATAGTACTATTTCCCAAGATGCTTGGACCTAGGCGGGTTACGGATACGTAGCATACGGAAATGATGCTGCAATCGGACCACAGGAGTCACAAACCATTCGTTAACCGGATGCAGATTGAGCGTATTAATAGATGCTTAGGTCTCAGAATTAGCTCTTCTTCCAAATAGTGATTACGAACAGATTAAACAAACACCAATTATGGGACGATTCAATTTTTTTATATTATTCATTCCATTAGTTATGGGATTCACTGTTTCTTGTCGGATTATTCGTGAACATGATATACCCGATGATTATAATAAGCCTATCGAAAGAGAGCCGCTTACTTTTGAGTTTAGGGGGGTATCTCTCAAGTTCGATCTTTCGCAAATGAATCAAAAAGACAATATTTACTTGGATTTTAATGAACTCTGTGATAACCATCTAGCATCAAATAATGGTTCTCTAACAAGTGAAATTAAACAGTTCGACCATATATTAAAGTATGAGGACCGTTTTGAAGATAAAAGAAAACCGTCCATCACAGTGAAGATCAGTAGCCTGTTTCACGGTGACACGACCAAAGTCTTTAGCAAAGATGAGGTTGCGCCATACGCATTATTGAAAGTACCGAATTTTCAAGATTATAAATCTCATACTTTGACATTTAAATCCATAGTTACAGAAGAGAATGGACTTCAAGTGGTTTGGGAAGATAGTTCTACTGGTGTTGATGGTTGGGAGGAACTCTCTATTACTGGTAATACAATAACTGTTGATGACGATTACGAATCTTTATCTGTGATTGTGAAATCTGGGCTTAACATATCGAGAGGTGATTTTGCCGCTCGCAATAATGGCGATAACTATGATATCATCCCTAACACAGTCGAGGATGAGGAGGAAATTGAAGAATTAATGGAAGAAAACTCCGAAATGTTGCAAGAAGTGTTTTGTGAAGAAGATAATCCCGTCTTTTCTCCGTTTTATTTGAGACCAATCTATTCCGGGGGAAAGTTTCAGAGCAATATGCGTTGGAGAATCCCGACAATCCTGACAATAGGTGTAAATGATTAACATCGAAAACAGTTATGAAAAGAATTACAATCATATCGCTTCTTATAAGTATCATTGTTATTCCCTCTTGTTCTTTTGACGAGTCATTAGAGTCGCCCACAAATAATAAAGCAATGAGGTTGGTTCTGTCTTCTGACAAAAACTATACTCCTCATATTGTTGAAGATGCTCTTGCGGGAGATTATACACCATATCTTAAAGTATTGAAAAAAGCAGATTTTCAAGTAGGAATTTCTTCTCATAGAGATGGGGCGAGATCTTCTAGGGAAAAATTGGCTTTTTATTCTGGAGAGAGCCCGTTTAAACCTGCAACCAGGGCGACTTCGCAAGAATTACCGAAGTTGATTTCATCTATTGATGGTATAGAATTAAATCGAAAGAATCTCGAAGCTCACATTCCGACCAGGAATACGACAGATAGTTCACTTGATGTTTTTGGTAAAACCGTTTCTTTTAAGATGCGGACATCTGCAACAACTAGGACACGCTCGAGCGATGAAGAGTCAAGCGATGATGTGACAGAAGTTTTTGAAATGTATATTCCCCAACGGATATCAATATTGGCTCCAGCAGCGACAAATCCAGAAGATAATAATCCGCTTTGTTATTTTGGCGATTTTGTGGTTCGTTGGAATGTTGATGAACAGAATTGCAATGGAGTATTGATATTGGTCGAATGGTTGGGGGGAATGGCATTTGGTGGTGATATTGAAGAAACCCATGTAAGTAGAATAGCTATTGTCCCTGATTCAGGAGAAGCCACATTGGATCCTTGTATTTTTGATGATATTCCGGATTCTGCTCTTTGTCATCTGATTGTAATAAGGGGGGTTATTGAAAATGTCCAAGGAGAAGAGTATTCTTACAACCTTATTGGCGAGACTCATCATATGATTTCTTTTACTCTAATTCGTGAAGTCGAATATTTGTAAGAAAGAAAAACGAACAAGAATGAGATCCATTTGCATGAGTGTTTGTTCGATAGACAAACGCTTATGCAAATGGTTGAACTCTAATAAAAATACGATAACGGCTCCTCTATCTTTATAAACAGAGTAGTATCTATTTATAGAAGTTTTCGCACTATTTTGTCTTTTCAATGAGATTAAAAGTCTTAACATCACTCCTCCTTCTTCTGTCATTTTTGCCCGCATCTTTTGCCGGAGAGGGTCACAGAATGGCTCTTTCCCTGTCTCCTTATTTGGGAGGGGGGATAATGGGAATAAAGGACACTTCTTACTCACCGTTAGCTTACAATGGCCCGCATGCCAGAATCGGCTTCTGTTTTTTGGCCCAAGGTGCAAAAGCCAACCTGTTTGTCGATGCTTCCGGCTCTTTCGGCTGGCTGGGGAATAGGTACCACAGGGATGCTCCCACGATGCAGTTGGATTTGTCTGTCGGCAGTCTGGCCGATGTATACGGCAACCAAGTTATTTCATTGAAAGCCGGAGGTGCCCTCGGAGTCTTGAGAAACGATCAGTATATCCGATTGCCCGACACATTCCGTTTTCACTACACATTGGCATTTGATGCAGAAATGTGTATCTCTGCAGCGTGGAAGTTACCACATCGATGGTCTGTCTTGATAGAAAATCGACTTCCCGTCGTTGCATTCATCTCGCCCTCCAACAGGTTATCTGATAGCAGACCTGATATCCCTTTTGATTACTCTTTTAAAGCCTTTCCTGGGAATGACATGAAGGTCGGAGTCTGCCGAACCTTACAGGACAGAAACAGTTTGATGTTGTCCGTGCGACATTATTGCTATTCTTCCGGTCAAGTCCTTCCCGACCTTTTTCAACTGCAGTTCCTGGAACTCTGTATCGACTTCCGTTTCAGTCTTTTCAAGCATTAGATTATGAGTCTTAAGAGAATCGCTTTGTCGGCAGCCATCATTCTGATGTCTCTTGTCTCCTGTGAGACATTATTTCCAGATAGAACGGCTCCAACAACCGCTGAAGTTTTTGACGAACTATGGAATGCCGTTGACCTGAAATATGTTTGTTTCTCTAACAGAGACGTGGACTGGGATGCCGTTTATACGAAGTATCGGGGACGAATCCGTGATAACGCAAGCGAAGAAGAATTATTCTCGGTTTTGTCTCAAATGCTCGAGGAGTTAAAGGACAGGCATATATCTTTGTCAATGGATGGGGAAAAGTGGTCTGGTTATTATCAAGAAGATCCAGCCATAAATGTAGTAGATGTGATTGTGTCTCAATACCTTGGGAAAGATAAAAAAGAATCGGGCGGTTTGCATTATAATATCATTCATAATGGGACGGTCGGATATGTTATGTATGCTAGTTTTGAAGAGCGTATTTCAGATGAGCACGTTAATGAGATGTTGGATTTTTTCAGGGAATGTCAAGGTCTTATTCTAGATCTGAGGGGGAACAGTGGCGGTTCGTCAGAGAATTTTATGACACTTCTTAAATACTTGCCCATCGAAACAGAACTGTATCAAACATTCATCAGACATAATAACATCCGTGATGATTTGGTGCAACAAGGGTTAATGCTTAAGCCCAGTACCAAAGATAAAAGCAAAATGTGGCAAAAACCGTTCATCGTGTTAACAGATAATAATTCATTCAGCGCGTCATCTATTTTCGCCATATGTATAAAAGGATGTGAAAAAATGAGTGTGGTCGGCGTAAAGACGGCAGGTGGGACATGTTTTCCCGACATTTTCGAGTTATCAAATGGCTGGCTATACAGGATTCCAACGATTAAAATCATTACAAGAGACGGAATCGATTTTGAGGATGGTGTCCTTCCTGATTTTGAGTTATATTTGGATATAGAGATGGCTGTAGAAGAGAAAAAGGATAATATCATTGAGTCTGCCTGTGAAATGATTCTTTCGCGCTGATGCCTTTGTGCAATCCATCTATACTTGCAGAGTCATCGCCGTCAACGCCCTTGACGGGATGAAGGACATGATGGGAATTCCCGCCGTGTCGTTTGTGTTGGCATCGGCCTGATGGGCAAGATCGTGGCCGAGCAGAAGGTCGGCTTCCTGCACGATGTAGTGGAAGACTCAGCCATCACCATCGATGGCCTTCGGGCCGAGGGTGTGGAAGAGGATGTGCTGGCCGCCGTGGACCTGCTCCCCCATCGGCTCGGAACGACCGACGAAGAGTATGTGCGGAACATCGTCCTCTCCGGCAACCAGACGGTCATCAGGTCAAGCAGAACGACTTGCACCACAATCTCCAGCCTGCATTCTATTGAAGGTCCCGTCATCACGACCAGGGATCACAGATACTTTACAGCCGCCGGAATGAAACGGCAAAACCGCCGCCAGGCACAGCCGTGACCTTCAGGCTGTCTTCGGCCGAAACCCTCACCTCCTCAATAACATACGCCTGGGGGTTGCTCTCGTAATGGGCGTCTTCAGCGTCCCTATAAAGAACCGCCTCATAAGATGCACCGGGTTCCAGGAAGGAAAGCGGAATATCAAAGCTCCGCCGCTGTTCATCCACGACCCCGCCCAGGAACCATTGGCCGGTTCCCTTGGCCTTCCTGGCGATGACGACGTAGTCTCCGGGCTCCGCCATCAGATAGCGGCTCTCAGACCAATCCACGGCCACGTCCTTGATGAACTGGAAGGCGTCCATGTGCCGCTCGTAGTGCTCGGGCAGGTCCGCTGCCATCTGCAGGGGGGAATACATGGTTACATACACTCCCAGCTGGTTAGCAATGGTTGCGTTTACACGGGAGCCATTGTCTGCGAACGAACTCAGGTTCATCTCGAAAATACCCGGCGTGAAATCCATCGGGCCGCCATTCAGCCTGGTGAAGGGAAGGATCGTCACGTGTTTGGGCTGCGTGCCGCCAAAAGCCTGGTATTCCGTTCCACGGGCCGATTCGTTGCCGATGAGGTTCGGATAAGTCCTGCAGAGCCCCGTGGGCCTAACCGCCTCATGAGCGTTCACCATAATGTGATGCTTCGCAGCTTCGGTAACTGCATAGAGATAATGGTTTACCATCCACTGTCCGTAGTGGTACTCTCCACGTGGGAGGATATCACCCACGTATCCGGATTTTACGGCGTCATACCCATACTGGTCCATCAACTGGTAAGCTTTCTCCATATGCCGCTCATAGTTCCTGACTGAAGAAGAGCTCTCATGGTGCATGATGAGCTTGATCCCTTTGGAGTGGGCATATTCATTCAGGGCCTTGATGTCGAAATCCGGATAAGGAGTCTGGAAGTCGAACACGGCATCCTTGGAGTTGCCGGCCCAGTCCTCCCAGCCGATGTTCCAACCCTCCACCAGCAGCGCGTCAAATCCGTTTGCCGAAGCGAAGTCAATGTACCGGCGCACATTGGCGTTATTGGCGCTGTGGCGTCCGTTAGGCTTGGCCGATGCATAATCAGTGATGCCGAGTTTCACGGAGGGATACTCATCCGTATAGGACCAGGTGCCGGCATTGGATATCATCTCCCACCAGACACCCATGTATTTTACGGGGTGTATCCAGGAAGTATCGTCGTAAGCGCAGGGATCGTTCAGGTTCAGGACGAGGCGGCTTGCCAGCATCTTGGTGGCCGAATCGGTTACCTGGACAGTGCGCCAGGGCGTATGACAGGGAGTCTGCATGTGGCCCTTCCACCCTTGCGCATCGGGCGTCAGGAAGGAAGTCAGCGTATGCGTCTTTTCATCCACATCCAGGTGCATGCAAGGGTAATCCACAAGCGCGGCTTCGTGGATGCTGACATACAGGCCCCCGTCCGTCCGCATCAGCAAGGACGTCTGCACGCCGCTCATCGAGAAGGGCGTCTGGGAAGAGTTGCCGCAAACGGCGGCTTCCAGATGCCTGCTGATTTCCGACAGGCGTGACTCGGTGTATTCATATTCTTGCGTGTCGAAATCGCCGGGGATCCACCATGCGGTGCAATCGTCAGCCATGGCAAAGTGGGTGAGTTCTTCCTTGATGACGAAATAATTGAGCGGCTGCATCCCCGGGAACTCATAACGGAACCCAAGGCCGTCATCGTACAGACGGAACCGAATATCCATCCTGTTGCCGCTCCCCTTCTGCGCGAGGTTGACAAGGAGTTCGTTGTAGTGATTGCGGATAACGGATTCTTCTCCCCAGACGGGCGCCCAGGTCTCGTCGAAGGTATCAGTTGATGTACCCATCACCTCGAAGCCGTCGTGCAGTGAGTACGGTTCTCTCTCATCCACCTTGCCGACTTTGTCTCCAAAGATTAGTTTAGATGCCGTGACAGTCCCCCTCAGCTCAAACCCGAGGCTGCTGGGAAGGACCACTTGGACGCCGTCATAGCTCAGCGAATACTGCGGGGTCCCATCTGCAGTTATCAAAAATTCCATCTTCATTTTTCCGTCGGGTGACATCAGTTCATTCACCACGGTCCCCTGTCCAGGGTGGTTCTGGCAACCCAGTGCCAACAGTAGGAAAAGAGTCAATCCTCTAGTCTTCATTGTGTCATATGTTATTGATTAATCTCAATGTAATCCACCATTAACGGCGAAGCTGCGGCATTCATCTGCTTGATGGCAATCAGGTTCTCTCCGGCATGCAGCTGGACCGGCGCCGTGACCTCCTGCCACCTGTCGCTGTCATCAAACGCGACGGTGGCATGATGGCCGTTCGCAACGATCTGCGCTTCTGCCCTGCCGCGTCCACGTATTGTCAGTTTGACCGTGGATGCGGACCGGCTGGAAACAGCGAAGGTCAGTTCACCTTCCGGGGAGCCAAACCCCTGGGTATAACCTGCTCCGCTGAACTGTCCATCGGTTAAAATTTCCGTCACATAAGACATCCCGCAGCTTTTCTTGCAGGAGCAGAAAAAAGCCGCGGAACATCCAACCAAAATAACCATCAACCCTTTCAACCAACTACTCATTTGCCATGTTTATGGTGACGCCGCCTTTGGGTGAAGCGAACTCCGCTTGGTAGCGTATGATGCCTTTGGGGCGAATCCTCAGGATCTTGCAGCTGTGGGGGGCAAGGGACGTCGTGTATTTCCCGCACATTTCCCCGAGGTCCTGATGCTGCCATAGATCTCTCACATTCTCTACGGCCCCCTCTTTGATCCCTAGTTCTTTGAAAAAATCGATTCCACTCGTGATCGTATCTTCTTCTCGATTGAACAGACCGACCACATAGTCGCCATCGGGAAGCTGTCCAACCCAGCGGGAACTGTTCGCACTGGACAGGTCTTGGCTCAGCGGACGGCCGACAAACCCCAGATTGTTCAGCTCGATCATCTCCCGGTTCTGATAGATTTCGACGGCGTCGCCGATGGTGTCATACTGGTCGGCTATCGCCAGTGCAGAGCCCCCCATGACCATCAACGAGTAGAGGAACTGCCTTTCTTCCCTGGTGGCCATCGTATTCAGACGCATGAAGTCGCCATCGAGGATCATCTGCCCTTTGGCTGCCACATCAGAGAAAGCGACCATTCCGTCGAAAGCGTTTCCGTACTGTGGCCAGGAAGATTTGTGCTGGCCCCTGCGGCGGGAGCTGGCAAAGTCCCAGCCGCCTTTGAAGCAGTCATCGTCCACCCGGATCATATCACCATACTTCAGTTCAGTCCTTCCATGGTGATAACAATTGGGCATCACAAGACTCAGGAACAAATCATCACCCGCTTCTTCTGCAATCCATTTGAGGGCTTTTTCATATGCGTCAGTCCCATAGTTGCGTTCGTAGTTCTCAAGGAAATCTATTCTCAAATAACTGACGCCCAGGCTCTTGAAATAACGTACATAGCCCTTGATCCATTGCTCTGCGCCTTCCTTGTTTACATCCACCCAGAAAAGAAGATCATTGAACCTCCATCTCCCGGCGATATCGGCTGCTGTGATTCCATTTGTGCCTGAAACTTTACACTTTGAGTAGTATGCGGCACTGGTAATCCACAAGGGGTTATAATATACCCCAACCTTCATCCCTTTGTCTTCAATATACTTGTTCCAGTATTCAAAACCGTGTCGCCAGTTGCTGTTGTATTTGGTGATATAGCCGTTTTCATTGATGCTTTGAGCCGCCTCAATCCATCCATCATTACAAATCATGTCGTATCCATAATCGCGGAAGGTATCGGCCATCCAGTCGATATTTCTCTTCCAGCGATCCTCGGGGATAGGAAGATTATTCTCAAAGCACCATTCGTACGCTATCCAGTATTTGGGCCCTGTTCCGTGGCGGGTGTATTTGCTATCCCTGGCAAGCAGAGAAACGCTTGCCAGAGACAGAGAAACAACCAATAAAAAGGATTTGAGGTGCATCATTTCTTCTCAACTTTTAGTTTGAGATTCTTGGTGTCCAGAGTGAGCTTATAATCGCCGGCAGCAGTTACCTTGAACTTGTTGTCGGGATCCCCGTTAGGTGTGAGAACTGTAGTGAATTCTCCACCGGCAGTAATGTCGGTCCCGGCTTCTTCAGCCATATAGGTAGGACCATCCCATCTGAACTCTACAGGGAATTTCATCTCACCTTCATTGAGCGGGCCTTCATAAGTGAACATGTCGCCATTCTTTACCATTTCGGTCGGAGAATTGATATCCCAAGCTGCCGGTGTGGCATCGCCCACCATATAGACCATGCCTTCTTTCCAAACAGTTTCGGCCTTGTCGGGAAGCGAGCTGAGCCTCTCTGCCTTCACCGTAAGGTTAACGGGATCAACAATCAGGCGATATTTACCGCTCTTCCCGGTTTCCAGTCCAAAGAACCAGTCCTTGAGGTTGTCCTGACCGTCCAGTTTTACACTGGTGTGCTGAAGTTTGTTGCCTTCGCCTTCCTTAAGGATGCCGTAAGCCTTGTCCGTCTCAACGGCCGCTGGAACCAGGAAGTCGGTCTGATCCCAGTCTTTCCCCTTGGTGGTGCAGAACTTGATAAGCTTGTTCTCGTTGCTTTTTACGAGGTCGACTTCAATTTCAAAGAGGTTTTTGCCGACCTTGTTCATCGGCTCCGGATCGTTGGAATCCCATTTGTTGACAGAAGCTCCCAAGGCATAGAGTTCCGTGTACTCTTTTTCCAAGTCAATAGGGTCCTGTTCGTCGTCAATGGGTTTGCAGGAGACAATGGCCAGTGCTCCGAAGAGAATAGCCCAAAATGCTGTTTTTTTCATTTCGTGAATGGTTAAAAGTTATTGATAATCGTTTATTCCGGTTTTACGTAACCGTCGTTCTGGTTGAGCTTGGGATTGGCATTCAGAATATCCCTGTGTAGCGGGAAGATGATTGTATGATTGTCCGGATCGGCATTCTTGTCCCACCATACGCCGCTGCAGAACACCCCGAAGCGGATCAAGTCGGTCCTTCGGCGGCTTTCCGAGAGGAATTCGCGTCCCCATTCATCAAGAAGCTCGTCTTCATCCAGAATCACAGGGCCGTCGGGCTGGTACAGGTAATCTCTGACTACGGCTTTGGGATAGTTACGTTGTCTCACGGTGTTTAGCAGCTTTCCGGCCTCATTGAAATTGCCGTTACGGAATTCGCATTCTGCCAGGGAATAATAGATCTCCGGGAGTCTGATCTCAACCCAGTCTGCCTCAAGCTGACCTTCGTCATTGTCGGAGTAGAAAGGATACTTGATATATCCCCAGCCGCTGTTATGGTCGCCGTGGGCCATATCGGAGGTCAGATCGGAAGGATACTCTCCGGGAGCCGTCCCCTTGAATTGGCCCACGGCGTCTCGCAGATAGAGCTCATAACCGCCTTCCGGACTGGTCACTCTCTTGGTTGCGCCGCCATCGGTATATTCCAGGTAGCCAAAGAGCATCATGCCTTCACGTGTGCTGTTTCCCAGGTTCCTGTACATTTTCAGACGGTAGTCTTCAGGGTATTTCTTGAATTTTGCCACCGGCCGTCCCAAGCGGGTATTATACGGTTTATCATCCGGAGAGAAACTGGGAGCCAATCGGTATCTGCAATTGTGGTCGCCGTTCAGGGAAATAGTCTCCACATCGCCGAAGTAGTAACTCACCTGGCGGGCAGGGACGGTCCACCAGAATGTGTCACCGGCATAAACGTAATGTATGAATCCTTTTGCAGAAGGGAATCCGAAAAGAATTTCAGGGGAGTTATCATTGTCCCAGTCGAATACCTTATCCCACGTGGATTCCAGGGAATAGGCTCCGTATTCACCGGAGATGATCTTCCTGGCGACATCGGCACATTCCGTGTATTTCTTGGATCCGATGTAAACCTCTGCGTTCAAATACAGACGAACCAGCAAGGCTGCAGCCGATGCCTTGTTCCATTGCCCCTGGTTGATGCCGTTGCCCGCAGAACCGGTTTTGACAGGCAGGAGGCGGACACATTCCTTCAATTCGGTTTCAATGAAGGAAAAGAGTTGGTCGGGGCTGACGTTAGACTCCGTGTTCTTGGTAAAGTCGGAACTGACAGCCAGTGGCACATTTCGAAATTCATCAAGGAGGCGAAGATAGAACCAAGCCCTTAATGTACGGCATTGGCCAGCTAACGCATCAAATGCTTCCTGCGTCATTCCAAAGCGACTGCAATCCAACTTGACAAGATCGTCCATGACATAATTGCACTGCATGATCCCCTGGAAGCAGGATTCCCATTCTGTTTTGAAACACTCTTCCTCAATCGTCCAGCTGTGATAATGAAGCCGGCTCCATTTGCCACCATCCTCCCACCAGTCGTCCTTTTTCCAGGTGGCAATCTGATCGGCCGTCAGTTCCTGGATAAGTTGTCTGGGCTGGACACTCCAGTAAGCATGCTCAAAGGGACGGAAAACGGCCCTGATAACATCCATCTCTGTGTTGTAGTAGTTGTCTGAGGCTACCTGATCATACAGGGTTTCATTCAGGTCCGTGCAGGAAAACAACATACACGAACAAATGAGGGCTACGATGTATCTATATGCTTTCATACTTGCTTGCTCTTTAAAAAGTAATCTGGAGACCCGCCAGGAGCTGTCGGCAGGTGGGGTAGTATTTACGGGAACCGGTAGCCCCCGGAGTGGGTCCATTGATTGCATATGTTGAAGGGTCGACACCGGTGAAGGAGGTGAATGTAAACAGGTTCTTTCCGGTAACGCTGAGCCTCAGACTGTCAATATACTTTTTGTCGATGGGGAAGGTATATCCCAACGAGAGCAGATCCAATTTCAAATAGTCGCCTTTCTCCAGATAATAGTCACAGACCAGCGGGTTCTCACTGATATGCGCATTCTTGGTATAAGCGATCTTCATCACGTTACTGGTCATGCCCGGGATGCCATAGAAGAACTCGTGGATATTGAAAATATCAAACCCGAAGGCACCCCTGAAGTAGACATTGAGGTCCAGGTTCTTGTACCTGAAATAATTAGACAAGCTTGCCGTGAACCATGGAAGGCCATTCCCCACAGAACACATATCCTCATCGGTAGCATCCATGCCCATCTTGTAATCCCCATTCCTGTCATAGATAATCCATTGACCGGAGGAGTTGAATCCGGCAAACTTCCACATATAGAAGTTACCAATCCGTTCTCCTTCCTCAATCCTCTGCAGGTAGTGGAAAGGGAAAGGATCATCGGTCGGGGACATATAATAAAACTTCTGGCCCTTGTAGGCGATGTCGGAGAAGGAGACGAAACGGTTGTCCATAGTTGAACCGACAAGTGTCACGTTATAGGTAAAGTCCTTCGCATTGACCACGTTCCCACGGATTTCGATCTCGACTCCGCTGTTCTTCATAGTACCTACATTGGCGAAAGTTTCGGAGAAAAGATACGGCGGGACGGAGACATTGTAGTAACCAAGAAGGTCAAGCTGGGTTCGGTTGAAATAGTTGATGGATCCGCTGAGCCTGTTATTCAGTAAGGCGAAATCAAGGCCGACATTCCAGTTGATGCCCCTCTCCCAGCGAAGGTCAGGGTTGACATTCTTGTCGGCGCCCCATACCGTGAACCATTTGCCCTGGTAGTAGTACTGTCCATAACCGGTCATGGTCCCAAGAGACAGATAGCTGTCAAAAGCCTGATTGCCCGTCACACCGAAGTCGGCGCGCAGTTTCAGGTCGTTCAGCCAGCCGGAGCAGCCCTTCATGAATCCTTCCTGCGAGATGCGCCACCCGGCAGAAACGGCAGGGAAGTAACCCCATTTGTGATTGGTTCCGAACTTGGAGGAACCTTCGTATCTAAGAGAGGCCGTAAACAGATACTTCCCCTTGTAACCGTAATTCAAACGGGTGAAGAAAGCAATCAGCTTGGAGTCATTTCTGTAGGAATCGGTTTCGTCGTGACCTTCCTCAAGCCCCCATTCTCCCTGGATCAGAGCATCATATGTGGTGCTGTCGTTGGTAAAATCCTTGTTTCCAGCACTGAAGCCGCTGTACATGATAGTCTGCCAGGAATAACCGGCCATCGCTTTCAGGTCGTGATTGCCGAAAGCTTTCTGGAAATGAGTCACCCATTCGACGGCGTGTTTCTCTGTCTGTTCATAAGAACGTTTGGCCTCGGACCTGTAGGTCTTATTGTTAGTAGATGGAGTGAAATAACCGCCAATTTCACCGATAAACTGATCAGAATAGGTAACCTGTGACGAAAGGCCGGGGAGGAGGTTCAACCTGGCCGTAGCATCCCAGTCCAGCAGTTTATATTCACGGTCATCGAGCTCAGTGTTGATGACTTCCACGGGATTTTTATCGGCACGCTGTCCAAGGAAGCTGAAATATCTAGACGGGTTCTGGGGATCAAAAATGGGGGATGTGGGGTTTGCTTCGATGGCATAATGGAATACATTCCATGCAGACAACTTGCTTTTAACAAGCCTGGGGGCGAGATTAACCATGAAGGTAAACAGACCGTTCTTGGAATTATGGTTGAAACCGGCACGAGCCCCGTATTCCTCCCTCTGGGACCGCTTGTCCACGCCGAAAGCTTTCCTGTAATCGGCGCTGACCCGGAAACTGTTGTTTATATCGCCTCCGGAAAGTGTAACGGTGTGCTGGTGGGAGAAACCCACACGGCTGATTTCCTTGAGCCAGTCGACATTCCCGCCGAAGTCTTCTGCAGAACCGTTGGCAACTTTCTTCTCACGGAACTCCTGCGCCGAAAGCATATCCAGCTCATTCACCAAGAAGTTGGCCCCCGTCACCACCTCATACGAGGTATGGAAAGCACCGTCCAGAGCGCCCTTCTTCGTGTTGATGAGGACGACACCATTACTTCCGCGCGTTCCATAAATAGAAGAGGCGGCGCCATCCTTCAGGATGTCAATAGATTCGATATCGTTGGGATTGAGATTGGTCAGGTTCCCGCCGGGGACACCGTCGATGACGATGAGCGGGCCCAGGTCGGCGCTTCGGGAGGAAATGCCCCGGATCTGGATGCTGGCGCTATTGTTTGGGTCCGCTGCACCGGTATTCTCGATGGAAACTCCGGCCACTTTCCCCTGAATCATCATGGACGGGTCGGCTCCGGATGTCGCAAGGAATTCCTTGCTCGAGATATGCGAAACGGCCGATGTCAGTTCCCTTTTATCCAAGGTGCCATAACCGATAACAACCACTTCATCCAGAAACACCATATCCGTAGCAAGGGATACGTCTATGTCGACCTGGTCAATCACAGGAATCTCCTGTGTCGTATAACCAATAGACCGGATTACAATGACAGGATCCTTCTGGCCGTTGAGGGGGAGGATGTATTGACCATCCAAATCCGTACTCACGCCCTTGTTGGTCCCTTTAATCATAACAACGACACCGGGGATGGGATCTCCGGTGGAAGCGTCGGAAATGACGCCCCGCACCGTCCTTTCCTGCGCCCATCCCAGGATCGGAATCAAGCACAGGACAACGGCCTGCGCCAGGGCGGTAAATCTTTTAAGTAGTAGTTTCATACATATTAATTATTGGTTTAGACTATGCGTCTTCGCACAGCACAAAGTTACCCCTGCCTTTCCCGGAATAAAAGGAATTAAGCCCGCGAATAAGGTGCGGGCTTAGAGTAACTCATTAATAATCAATATGTATTTCTACTCCCTTGGAAATAGAGTTAAGGTGTGTTTAGGGCTTGGGGATAGCCATAATCCTGCTGTCGAATTCATCTTTGTCGACCAAGGCCTTCCCTTTTAACCTAGCCTTGTAAACATACACCGTATCAATGGAAAGATTCAGATACTTGGCCACCTCTGCCGCATTGTCAATGCCAAGGCGCATCAGGGCGAAGATGCGGACATCCATGGGCATGGTCCCATCTTCTGCTAGACGTATCTCCGACTCCTTCGGAAACAGGGAGTTGAACTCGTCCAGCCAGTTGGGAAAGAGCTTCAGGAATGCAGTATCAAAGCTAGCCGCAATCCTGGCACGTTCCTTCTTGATGCCGATATGGTACAGAGTGGATCTGGCTTCGTCCGGGCGCTTGAGGGTGATGTCCCGGACCGCTTCATTGACAGCGTCGTTGACCTCGTTGACGAAAACCGTGTTGCCATAAAGCGACTGGATGATGTACTGGTCTTTGATTTCATTCGCCTCGCGCAGTTTCGCTATCGCCTCTGTCAAAGACAGGTTGCTCAGTTCAAGCAGATTGGTCTTTTCTGCCAGGTCTGCGTGCGTCTGGGCCAGAACCTTGTTCCTGGATCTCAAAACGAGGAGAAGGACTACCGTCAGCGCAAGCAGGCCGGCGATGACGAACAAGATGACAAAAAGGAGTAACCTCTGATTGTTAAGCCAGCTGTACCGTCCATTCTCAATTACCGGCAGAATGGTGTTGATTTCAGCCTTCCTCAGCCGGGTATTGTAGAACTCCGCATCGTACTGGGCCTGCTGGATGTATTTGAAGGCCCTGTCTATATCGCCCCTGGCGTACATGTGCCCGGCCAGCACCTTGGCCGATGTCGTTTCGTGGGTGCAGGAACGAATATCCAGGATGGCCGATAAGGCACGATAGTAAACAGCTTCGTCGTATCTCTGTACTTTGTTGTATGCCTCTGAAAGAATGGAATACTGGACGGCTTTCTGATGGTCATCCCAATCATTCGTCACGATGAACGCGTCCCGGGCAGATATGGCCAGGGAATCAGAATAATTCTCGATGAGCATCTTGTCCAGGTTCGCATATCCATATAGATATGAATCCGGAGCTGCATATTCAAGTACTTTATCATAGCACGCCAGCTTCTCTTCATCATACTTGCTGGCCAAGGCTTCCGTTCCGCTCACGAAAGAGCTCAGGTTCTGCCAGGTCGCAGCACCCAGGAAAAAGAACTCGGCACATATCGGCGCCGGAACACCTTTAGGGTCAAACGCTCGGATCACATCCACCGCCTCATTGAAGAAGCCCACACTCTTGAAGCAATGTAGAAGAGCCACTTGGGCCTTGGCGCGATACTCGACCTTTCCGCTTTCTTGAAGGGCACTCTTCTCTATCAACTTGGCATAGACAAATGCCGAATCATACTGGTAGTTCTTGTATTCGTCGAAAAGACTGCAGTATATCTCTGTCCGCTTATGGGCATCCCGTGTTTCCAGCAGGTCTCTTTTCAAGCGGGCGATGCTCTCCTGTTTCTCATTTTCGAACAGTTGCCGGTTGTCAATGGTCTCATCCAGTTCCTTGAGAACCGGTTCAATCATCTGGTTCTTCTTTGAACATGACAAACCAGCAAGCAGTACCAAAAGCAATATGAATCCAGAGCGTATCATGGGCATTCAAATACTATACAGATGTACTACAAATATAGAAAAAAAAGCCAGACTCAGGCAAGGATCCACGATTACAATAATGAAAAAGAATGTCTCTCATTATCAATTCAATGCGCTCTATCAAGCGCTTGCGTAAAGGCCTTGATAGATGAAACCTTAATTCTTTCTCCCGGGCGTTTTTCCTAACCATTTGAAAGAAAGAGCTTTTGCCTTTGCACCAATCTTAATTATACCCTTTACCCCTACGATAGGGACAAATGGAACACGTCGAGGGAAGTTATGCCTGAGAGATTCATGCTCAGTGCCTCACTCTCCAGTGACAGCCGGTACTGCTCGAATACCTGTAGGTCAGGTTGGTCCTGAAGGAGAAGTCCAATACAAGGCCATCATCCGGATGGAAGACGAACACTTCAGCATCCTTCACGGTGAATACACATTGAACGATGACCTGGTGGCCACCTTCCTTTTCTATATGCCGCTGAGCGGACTGCAGGACGAGCTGGACTATGCACGACAATAGCCGGCCGCGTCAAATGCCGCAGCCAACCTATTCAATGATATGAGTGTCCTATCGCACCGTCTGCACCCTACCGGTCTCTACGATGCTCCGAGCTTCCCAGTCCGCGGAGGATGGCAGATATGAGCGGCTTCAGGAGCAGGCAGAGGACGATGACCAGGACGAGAGTCAATGCATCTTCCATAACCTCGAATTGATTTCTTTTCCCTTTCTTCCAGGCCTTCCGGCCCCGGGGATGCGTATATTTTTCTGCTTTCGGAAAGCGAGTCCACATAGATGAAGGCAAGCCGGAGACGGAGAATACGCTCTCAATCGGGAGGAAGATTGTCCGTCTCCCCTGCCCGCAGGTTGGCTTGACGCATCGGAGGGCAAGCTTAGATTTGCAGAAAGGATATACGCCAATACCCGGGGCCGCATGAACGGAGAATCCGCTTCTGACCAAAAGAAGATAGACGCTTCATGCGATGATACTATGATACTATGATACTTTGGTATTTCTGAGACAGTGATACTATGATACTTTGATACTATCGAGAAAAGATCCGCCCCGGAGGATGTCCGGGGCGGTGCCTGAGAGAAGCAAAGCGGGAGCGGAGAACCCGTCTCCCCGACGGTTTACTGAAGCGTCCCGCCGATGACGCTGACCTGGGATGCGATGATCTCGGTGACGGTCCTTTCCACACCGTTGGAGTCGGTGAAGCGGTTGTTGCGGAGGCGGCCCTTGACCTCGACGCCGGCGCCCTTGACGAGGGCGGTGAAGTCCGGCATCCGGTCGCTCTTGAAGGCGGTGACCTGGTGCCAGGTGGTCTCGATGACCGCTTCGCCCGAGCGGTTCTTGAAGGCGTGGTCGGTAGCGACGCTGAAGCGGGCCATCTGGGTGTCGCCGATGTTCTGGATGCGGGCATTCCCGATGATGCCGCGGAGGATAACTGAATTGAGCTGTTCCATGATGTGATTGAAATTAAAGGGTTACTGAATTATTTCTGATGCCGCACCAGCGCCTTCTACGGGGTAAGGAAGCAAGGGCCGGAGGAGAAATACTACCCGCAGGTGTGGAGATTTCTCAGGAGGTGCATTTCACCCTTGCCGACTCCACGTGAAGGAAATACCTTTGCATCAAGAAATGGTCTCAGTAACCGGTTCAGTCACATGGATCAGCCACAGTCCCTCCGTCATCGGTATGAACCCGGATACAAGGCGACAAAGGGATGAACGGCACGCCCATCGCTACCGGCCGGAAAGGTCCGCAGGAAGCGGTGGACCACCGGCACAGTGCCGGAAGGCGGATGCCAATCCCCTTTCGGGCAGGCCGGCCAAGGGACGGATCCCACGGTACACCGACAAGTGCGTAAAGAGGACCGAACCCGTCGGAAACAGCAGTGTATGAGGTGGAGCATCGCGTCCGGGGTGAGTTCTCCCTGCACGGATTCGCAGCCGTCCCGGATAATCTCCGGGTCAAAAGAAAAAAGATTCCCCGGGCCGTAATGACCAGGGACAATCGGGAACTGAATGGAGGCCGGCTTCTAGAAATGCCAGCCGCACGTCACGGCGAGGTAGTGCATGTGGACCGACCCCGTTCGTTTGTACTCCGGATACTGGCGCATCGCGTTCAGGAGGCCGATGCTGCCTTCGAATCCCCATTGGAAATGCTTTCCGCGTAGGAAGGTGATGCTCGGCTGAAGGCCGAGGTCGTAACGCTTGAACTTCTCCTTGCTGTCGAGCGGATCGCTCGGGTCCGCATCGACATAGTAAGTGTCGGCAGAGGTCATGATCGAGAGCGCGGGGCCGAGGCCGACGACCATCCTGGTGCCATCGGATTCGAAGTGGTACCGGGCAGTCACGAATACGTCGGCGAGGCTCATCCCGTCAGGGTCATTGCCCACCGCCATGAAGTGGTCGATCTGACTGAGCTGTGCGCGAAGACCTACGCCGGGCATAACCGACCATTGGTCGTCCAGCCGGATATCAAGGCCATAGGAAAGACGGAGCACGGCTCCGGGGTTTTCCTCACGAGCCAGATATCCGCTTTCCAGGAACAATCCGCCGCCCAGCTGGAAGTTGCTCTCCAGCCGTTTCCAAGTTGCATTCTGCTGCGCGAAAGCGGAGACGCTGACCAGCAAGGCCGACATAAGGAATAAGTATCTTTTCATTCGAAATATCATTTACAAAGGTTCCTTCCGATATGCTATATATTAAATGCCGAATATGTCAAAACCTTGCTTCGGTATTGGCACTATTTCTTGTTTTCCTTAATGAAAGCCTTGACGTCGCCGGTCCGGATATCAATGGCGTTGTCCATGTCTGTTTTGGTGGCAAGTCTCATGTACATGGGCTTGTCGCTGGGAACACCGCCGATCCACAACCCGAAGGTGTCATCGATGTCGTAGAAATAGATGTAGAGTCCGGATCCGACATCCTTGCTTTCGTATTGCTCGAAATCGGACCAGGTCAAATCCTCCCCTTTGGAGGACAACTCCCAGACGCCCTGGTTCGAGTTGTCGGCGGATGAATTCTCTTTCAACGTGAACGGCCACAGCGGTCTGTTCTATCTAAACCCCGACGGCGATTGGACGGTGATATCGGACGAGGACATCGTCGTCGAGTTCGACCCGTCGACGGGTTTCTTGGGCTGGCAGGACTTGAATGCTCGTTTTTTCAACAAGCTGGGCCAATGGGCGGGTCGCGCTGAGAATGCCCGCTGGTTCAAGGGTTTCACGTTGATTACTCCGGACGGGGTCCGATATGAGTTTGGCGGAGTGGACGCCATCGACTTCAAGGCCAAGTACGACGCCAAATGTGGCGCTCCATCCGCCGGTAGCCCCAAGGTCTTCTTCAAGTACTTCTACGTGAACACCGCCACCGGTGAGAAGTCTGGAGAAGTGCTGGCTCAGGCCAAGCTGAGCGAGTAGCAGTGGACCACGGTTCAAACGAAGATACCCCGCTGGGATACAGTTCCTGACGGGGTATAATTGTATCAATTGGTGTAGTGTAGAAAAATGAGTACCTTTGCAATACTTGCAGACCTTTTTTATTACTCTCATCAAAACATTTTGTTTTTTCAGAAAATATTTTTACCTTTGCAGTGCGTCTAGGATGAGTCGCCAAGCGTCTCAATCATGGGAGTCTTTCCTTGATACTAGTCGCTTTTTTTGTATATTGTAGTTAATGATTGTTCTTTATGGTCTACTTTTGTTATATTGATGAGTCTGGCACACCGCAAATACCTGGCAATACTTCTCATTACATTCTTTGCGGGATTTCTATCCCAGTCAAATATTGGAAAAGGTGCGATCGTCAGATCAATTCTATCAAGACAAAATATGGCCTGGCAACCGCCGAGATACATACTGGATGGATCAAGCGCGAGTATCTGGAGCAAAGTAAAATTAACGGCTTCGATACCATGAGCTATGCCGAAAGGCGTTCTGCTGTTATTTCAGCCAGAACTTCTGAATTGTATAGAATTAAAAAATCGAACAATCCCAAAGCTCTAAAGCAGGCGAAGAAGAATTATGCAAAGACAGAAGCTTACATCCACCTAACCTTCAACGAACGTATGTGCTTTCTTCGGGAAATTGCAGACACTATTGGCCGTTGGTCTTATGCTCGTATTTTCGCTGAATGCATAGATAAAGTGTTTTTTGATCCTACTAAAGCATCACATAGTACAGATGAGCAAGCTTTTGAGCAAATTGTCACCCGTTTCGAATACTACATGTCCAATGTATGCCGTGATGGGGAAGATAATTATGGACTATTGATTCATGATAACAACGAAACTGAATCAAAGAAATTGACTTCTTTGATGAAGATATTTCATGCGAGGGGGACTTTCTGGACAGAGATTCGTCACATCATTGAGACACCTTTGTTTGTAGACTCTTCCCTTACAGGCATGGTTCAAATAGCAGATCTATGCGCCTTCGCATTACGTCGCTTCTTTGAGAATGGGGAGACTGATTTGTTTAATCGAATCCAACCCCGCTTTGATACTCGCCATGGTAAAATTGTTGGTGTCCGTCACTTCACTAACGATAGTTGTACTTGCAATCTTTGTAAAGCAAAGTCAGAACAAAAGGTATAGTTGAATTTGATATCGATAAGTGACTACTCTCTTTGCTTTTTCGAAGATTCATTGGGACAAATTTGGGACAGTTTTATATGAAAAACCCCTCTGAGATGCTCTCAAAGGGGTTTTGAAGTGACTCCATCAGGATTGACTATAGTTATGCTATTGCCGTTATGAATGGCGGTGGAGTGAGACCCGTCAGGATTGACTATAGTTGCGCTATTGCCGTTATGAATGGCGGTGGAATGAGTCCCATCGGGATTGACTATAGTTGTAGTGTTGCCGTTATGTATGGCGGTGGAATGAGTACCGTCAGGATTGACGACAACAGTATGTTGTGCATATGCGGACAAACTCACCATGCACAGAAGACTTAGAAGTATGTTTCTCATGATGATGGTTGCGATAGTAATATGGTTTCTATACAATTTAACGGTGAAAATATAGCCAATTGACCGCAAATTGTATGCCGCGGTAAGTTGCGATTGTTCGAATACAAACAGGCGAAAATCTTGATTCAGTGGCAAATAAGTAGCGGGTCAAAAGAAAAGGAGTTCTCGGCCACCAGGGCCGCTTCAGTGAACCTCTTGAACACCTCGGAGAAATCATCGGCGCTTTCACAACGAATGTTGAACGTCAGTACATTTCCCATAGACACAAGTATCTCCAAGCCTTTATTGACTTGGAGAACTCGAAGAGTGTTTGACGGGCTCTACGCCCTGTTGAAGGAGTAGAGCTCGTACTAGCAGAACCCGCTGCGCTGCTTGTAGCCCAGCGGTGTGGCGATCTTGTTCCGCTTCAGCCAGGCTCCGATGCCCGGCAGGTTGTTCTCATCGACGAACGCCAGGCGGTCGGTCTGGAGAGGACAGCAGAGGTTGACGGTGATTACCGCGTAGAGATCCTCGTCCGGGACGGTGATCATCTCGACGGCCAGGGTGCCATTGTTACGGTAGCTCTCGAAAGAGAGTTTGACTTCAGTGTCGTTGAACTTGAGTGTTTTCATGGCTAAAACTTGTTTTGAGTTTCTTCAGCGAAGGAGTAATAAGTCGTATCCGCAAGGATGATGTGATCGAGAAGCGAGATATCGAAGATGTCGCAAGCTTTCTTGAGCTTGTTCGTCTCGTTCATGTCAGAGGCACTCGGGGCGGGATTCCCGCTCGGGTGGTTGTGGAAGAGGATGATCGCGGTAGCGTTGCACAGGAGCGCTTCCTTGATGATGCGCCGGTGGTCGATCTGGGTCGACTTGATGGTGCCGACGGTAATCATCTTCTTGGCCAACGGGAGATTGGCCGAGTTGAGAAGGAGGATCCAGGACTCCTCGTGATCGAGGGCTCGGAGGTCTTCCCGGAGGAATCCGGCTGCCTGGGCCGATCCTTTGATCGGGGTGCCCAGTGTGTAGTGTGCTTGCTTCTTCATTATGCTGCGGTTTTAAGGTGAAACATCTTTCTTTGCGCTGCAGAAAACGTGATACCCCTGCAGGACATCGGCAAGACAAGGTGGAGAACGCAGTGGACCTTGTCGGGATGTCCGGGTGTCACAACTTTGCGGCGTAAAAGGGAGATGTCACCTGACCGAAGCTGAAGAGGCAGGTTCACGGACATCTCAACTCTCCGGGGAAGTGAGGGAAGAGATTGCATGTCGGGTTAAAAGAGAAAACTGTTATTCATCCATGAGAGTCATGTAATGTTATCGGCCAAATAGCGATATTTGCAGCCAATGAAAAATCTAACGACATGAGTAATTATACATTCGAGATGGTCCCGGAACTCGCTGGCCGGATTGCAGAATTGCTTGCAAGCATTGATGAGAAAATTGACAAGATCACGTTTCCCTCTTCCCCATCCGGAGATTACCCGGAAATCATGGGTATAAATGAGCTATGTAATTACTTGCCTTCGCATCCGTCTTCAAAGACAGTCTATAGCTGGTGTCATAATAACACCATTCCGTATTACAAGCAAGGCAAGCGCTCATTCTTCAAGAAATCCGAAATCGACAAGTGGTTGCTCCGTACGCGAGTGAAGGATTGGACCGAAATGATTGAAGAAGCTGAGAACCGTCAGGAAATGAGTCGATTGAAAACAAGAGGACAGTAGAACGAATGGAAAGAATCAATACAGCAGTGATTCCAGAAATCCTCGCCAGAATCGTCAAAGAACTGGAATTGATTAACAGATGGCTCGACCTAAGAATGGGGCCAGAAAATGATGAAGCGATAGGCAAACAGGAGGAGTGGTTGAACATATACGAACTGTGCAACATGATACCTGGACGCCCCAGGATCACCACACTACGTGGTTGGATGTACTCTGAAAAAATCCCCTACTACATGTCAGGAGGAACACCTGTTTTCAGGAAAAAGGAGATAGAAGCCTGGATTCCACGTGCGATGAGATACGTACTAGAAGCCGAAAATACCGGGAATAACAGTATTGTACAACCAATTGTACTTTATATACAATGCAGACTATTCCATTCAGTTTTTTCTTACCAGAAGAGCGTGGAATACTTATATGTTTTTCTTTTGACCCGAGACATTGAAAAATAAGTGGAAGTTGCTACCTTTGCATCAACGGAAAGTCTATAGACTGACCCGTTAATAATTCAAACGGCCCCACCTGCTGTGACAGCAAGTGGGGCTATCTCTTTTCTGACTTCGGGGCAACGACAATTATCCGGGACAAATTCGGGACAATTTAAAAAGCAATCGCCCCTACAGACATCTGTAAGGGCGATTTTGGAGGTGCCAAGCGGAATCGAACCGCTGTAGCAGGTTTTGCAGACCTGTGCCTAACCGCTCGGCCATAGCACCAGATGGGAATGCAAAGATAAGTAGTTTTTTGGAAAAACCAAAAGATTTCTCGACTTCGCTCGAAATGACAGGGAAAGGCTACTTGAAATGACAACAACAGATTCCTTCGCTATGCTCGGAATGACAGTACTCTTGTCATTTCGACCGAGCGAAGCGAGTGGAGAAATCTATTCAACGTAGATAAGCAGCCCCTTCAGGTACTCCCCTTCCGGATGGTAGATGTTCACGGCGTGGTCGGCGGGCTGGTTGAGGCGGTCGAGGATGCGGACGCTGCGGTGGGTTTCCGCGGCGGCGGAGAAGACAGCGAGGGCGAAAGCTTCCTTGCCCACGACCTGCGAGCAGCTGAACGTGAAGACGAAGCCGCCCGGTGCCACCTTCGAGATGGCAGCTGCATTCAGGCGCTGGTAGGCCCGGAGGGCGTTTTTCAGGGCTCCGCGGTGCTTGGCGAAAGCCGGCGGGTCCACGATCATCAGGTCGTATTTCCCTTCCGGGACGTCCCGGAGGAAGTCAATGGCATCGGCACAATAGGAAGTGTGCTGTTCGGGCGTGAACCCGTTCAGGGCTACGTTCCGGTCTACCATGTCCATCGCCTTGCGGGAGCTGTCCACGGAGTCCACGTGCACGGCGCCGCCAGCTAAAGCATAGATGGAGAAACCGCCCGTATAACAGAAGAGATTCAGCACGTTGCGACCTTTCGAAAGCCGACCGACGGCGGCTCGGTTCTCGCGCTGGTCCAGGAAGAATCCCGTCTTCTGACCTTCGTTCCAGTTCACGAGGAATTTGTTCCCGTTCTCCAGGACGGCCTGCTCATCGGCCGTGAAACCGGGCGCCTGGTACAGGTATCCATCGACCAGATCCAGGCCCGCCTTGAAGGGCGCGGTTCCTGAACTCTTGTCATAGACAGCCTTCAGCGTATCGCCGTAAACGGCTTTCAGGGCCTCACAGATGGCACACTTGGCCTTGAACATACCGACGGAATGGGCCTGCAGGACGCAAACCCCGTCATAGTAGTCGATAATCAACCCGGGAAGGCCATCCCCTTCCCCGTGCACCAGCCGGTAGCATGTGGTCTTCTCAGACCCGTGCAGGCCGCAAGCGACCCGCATCCGGTATGCCCGCCGGATCATCCGCTCCCAGAAATCCGGGGCGAGCGGATCCTCGTCAAAACTCAGGACGCGGACGGCGATGGAGCCGATCTGGTAATGCCCCGTGGCCAGGAAACGGCCGTCGGAAGCGTAAACGCCCACGAGATCCCCCTCGGCGGGAGAGCCCGTCACCTGGGCGATGGCCCCGGAGAAAACCCAGGGATGGAACCGGAGGAGGGACTCCTCGCGGCGGGGACGGAGAATGACTTTTTCCATCAGGCTTGATCGGGATAGAGCTCAGGATGAAGTTGTTCGGGGGTGAGGGGCGCCTTCTCGGCCTGCTGGAGGCGGAGGTACATCTCCCGGCACACCCAGGCGTCGGTGGCGGCATAGCGCTGCTGGGACTCGGAAAGCTTCTCCGCCTCCCAGTTGGACAGCTGCTGCGCCTTGGAAATCTTGAAACCCAGGATGATGGCCGTCATCTTCTTGACCGACTTCTCCCGGATGCCGTATTCCCACACGATCCGCTGCAGGTCCACGAAATTCTGCGGCTGGAAACCGGCGAATCTCTGGAGCCCCCGCACGTCGTCGTGGATGGCGGCGCCCACCTTGATGATGTTGGGATTGGCCAATATGGCGCACAGGCGGCGCGGGATGCCGCCCATCAGCTTGATGCGGAACAGGAAGGCCTTTTCGGCCCCGGAGAGCTGCAGGAGCGCGGTTCCGGTGGTATGCTGGTCCGGCGAGAAAACAGGCCGGGTCTCGGTATCGAAACCAATGATCTTCTGGTGACGCAGGTAGTTGACGGCTTTGCCGAACGCCTCCCCCAACGAGTCAATGACCGTAATCTCGCCGGTGAAGGCGGCCAGTTCAAGCCGTCCGATCTCCTCCGGACTAATACTCATCTGGAACATAGGAGAGCGGGGATGAAGGGGTCTGTAGGGAAGAAAGGTAGTCGGGACTCACCTGGACCAGGACGAATTCGCCCTCCCGGTTCTCTTCCGTCTGGTAATAGCGGGCGGCCGGATAAGCGATGTCGTGGGTGAAGAGGTTCCGTTCCCGCAGGAGCCGGTAGCAGGCCTCCGTGAGGCTCTTCCGGGGCTCGATGAATCGGAAAACCGGGGCCAGGATGCGGTCAAAGGCCATATCCTCCTCCGTTATCTGCCGATGGATGTGCTCCTGCTCGGCGATCAACTCGTCCGGATCGGCCTCGAAACTGTCCAGAAGGACGGCATCCAGGACGCCGGAGGGATGCAGGTTCCGGTAGTCGCGGAGCATTTCCCGGAACGCCTGCCGCACGGGAAGGTTTCCGGAAGCCGGAACCACGGTCACGGTCATATCAGGGAACAGCAGGGATGCCGTTTCTTCATAGGCGGCACGGGCCTCGGCGGGTGCCCAGACGGCCACGCTCTTGCATCCGGCCCTTTCAGCGGCCGACAGCATGGCGTCCACAGGCGTAACGATCAGCGCTTCCCGGCCTGCCATCTTGAAGAGGGTGTCCACGTCGAACTGCCCATAACCCGCCAGCAGGGACGAAGCCAGGACAAAGACCTTGGCCCGCATCTTGGGCAGGCGGGAGGACGGGTCCAGGGCGTAGGAATAGCCCACGGTATCGACCGCCATCACGGCATTGCGGACGGCGACCTCGCGGAGACTGTCCGGACAGGCAGCGGCCATCCGGAGATAGGGCGCATTGTACAGGTCCATCAGGATATCGAAGGTCTCCCCGGCGAAATCGGGCAGCCGGTCGATGGGGGCTTTGCCGTCGATATTGTCCACATCGTCCACGGTAAGGAACTGTTCCGCGAGCTGCAGGCAGGCTTCCGGTTCCCCGATGACGGCGATGGACCCCCGGGTTCCGGCATTGCGGTAAGCCTTTACCAGCGAGAAGGTTCCGGTCGAGTCCTCCGCCATCTGCTTGACATATGGTATGGTATCCCGGACGACCTCCTTCCGCTCGTGGCAAGCCACGGCCGCCAGGACGAGGACCAGGATGGGCAATAGTTTGTTCATATGGGTCATAACTATTCTGCAAAATTAGGCAAATCTCCTTATATTTGCAAAGATGAAGACGCTCCTGGCCCTGGATTCTTTCAAGGGATGCCTGACGGCTCCCGAAGCGGTCGATGCGGCCGCCTCCGCACTACCGTGCGGGGATGCTCTCCGGCTCCCCCTCTCCGATGGCGGCGAAGGCTTCACGGAGTGCCTGGTCAGCGCCCTCGGCGGCACCTTCCGGACAGCCTCCGTGCATGACCCGCTCGGGCGCCCGCTGACGGCCCGGTACGGCCTGGTGCGGGACGGCCGGACCGCCGTTCTGGAAACCGCTTCCGCCAGCGGAATCACCCTCTTGAAACCCGGCGAAAAGGATCCTCTCCGCACCTCATCTTATGGTACCGGTGAACTTATTCAAGAAGCTGTAAAACAAGGAGTAGAAGAAGTTTGGATCGGGCTTGGCGGAACAGTCACGATGGACTGTGGAGCGGGCCTGCTCCGGGCCCTTGGAACAGTTCTCCCCGAAGTCCGCTTTCACGCCTTCTACGATACCGGTATCCCGCTGATGGAAGCCCCCGCTTTATATGGGCCCCAGAAAGGAGCTGATTCAGAAGGAGTCAAGGAATTGGAACGCCGCTTTCTCCGGCAGGCCCAGGCCTGGAAAACCGCTTTTGGTGTCGATGCTGACACGATTCCGGGCGCCGGTGCAGCCGGCGGAATCGGTGCCGCCCTGGCCATTTGCCTAGGCGCTGAAATGCACGAGGGAATCGACGCCGTGTTGGAGTCTGTCCGCTTCCGGGAAAGAGTGGCAGCGTGCGACCTCGTCATCACGGGAGAAGGCAAGGCCGACCGGCAGACATTGACCGGGAAAGTACCCTTCGGCGTCCTTCAAGCGGCGCGCAAATACGCCCCCGGCGTACCCGTAGTCCTGCTCGCAGGAAAGGTGGAAGACCGGGAAGAACTGCTGGCGGGAGGATTTGATGCGGTAGTTCAAATTACTCCCGATAATGAGCTGGATGGCAATTATATGGAAAAATCAATCGCGCGGGGAAACATCCGGCGCGCCATCCAGGACCTCCCGTATTTTCGGGACTAGGAGGGAATACACATATTCCTCCTCCATAAAGTGCGTTCCCTCATAGACCGTATACGTGTCACCGAATCTTTCCTGCCAGGCAGATATCCGGACGACGCCCCATTTCCGGTAGTGGTCGCGGGTACCGAAGAAGGCGTGGTTGTAGCCCCCTTCCGCAGCCACGCGGCAGGCTTCCTCCCAATGGGCCTTGTATTTTTTCAGGATGGCATATTCGAACTTGAGCGGTTGGCGGTCCCCTTCTTTCACGGGCCAGATGTGATGGAGGAGGGCCGGTCCGCCGGGAACTCGGCAGAGCCAGGCCAGCCGGTACAGGAACCGGGGCGCTCCGAGGGACGGGGAGACATACAGGTGCGGGATGCCCCCGATCCGCATCGCCTGGATGGCTCCGAGGGACTCCCCGATCACCAAGTCCGGGCGCAGTTCATCGACCCAGCCGGCGATCTGGGAACGGCCTGTTTCAGGGTCGAAATCATAGGTTCTGACGATGCAGCGGACATCCGTCCCGGCGAAATGCTCGCGCAGCAGGCGCGGGATCCGGCTGTCCCCGCCCCCGCCCATTCCATGGATATACAAAATGGTTCTCACCTTGCAAAATTACGATTTTTCCCGTAAATTTGTGAAATTGACATTTGATACAAACACTGACGATATGAAAAAAACACTTTTCGCCCTGGCGCTGACGAGCCTGCTTCCGCTGGCCGCCGCCGCTCAGACCGCGCCCCAGGTCAAAACCTCTGACTATCAGTTCACCACCGTCAAGGAGATTCCGGTCACGTCCATGAAGAACCAGTACCGGAGCGGCACCTGCTGGTGCTTCTCCGCCCTCTCCTTCCTGGAGTCCGAAGTCATCAAGGCCAAGGGTCTCAAGCCGGAAGCCTATCCGGATTTCTCCGAGATGTTCGTCATCCGCCATTCCTACCACGACAGGGCCCTCAAGTATGTCCGCCTGAACGGCTACCTGAACATGGCCCAGGGCAGCGGCTTCGGCGACGTCCTCGAGGTGGTCCGCGACTACGGCATCATGCCCCAGAGCGTTTATACGGGTATGAATTACGGCTATGACCTGCCGGTGCAGGGCGAGCTGGACGCCGTCCTGAAGGGCTATGTGCAGGCCGTTGTGAAGAACCCGAACAAGAAACTCACCCCCGTGTGGCCCAAGGGCTTCGACGGCATCCTGGACGCCTACCTGGGCGAACTCCCGGAGACCTTCGAGGTGGACGGAAAGACCTATACCGCTGAGAGTTATCGTGACGCCCTGGGCATCAACCCGGACGACTACGTGAACATCTCCTCCTACACGCACCATCCGTTCTATTCCCAGTTCGCCATCGAGGTGGAAGACAACTGGCGCTGGGGCCTGTGCTACAACGTCCCGCTGGATGAGTTCATGGCCATCATCGACAACGCCGTGGACAACGGCTACACCGTCCTCTGGGGCGGCGACGTGAGCGAGACCGGCTTCACCCGTGACGGCCTGGCCATCCTCGTGGACACCGAGGCGAAGGCCACCTCCGGTTCCGACCAGGAGCGCTGGGTGGGCAAGGCCGAGGAAAAGCCCGCGGCGGCACCCGTCGCCAAGGAGATCGAGGTCACCCAGGAACTCCGCCAGCAGATGTTCGATGAGAAGACTTCCACCGACGACCACGGCATGCACCTCTACGGCACCGCCAAGGACCAGACCGGCAAGAAGTACTACCTGATCAAGAACTCCTGGGGCGTGACCGGTGCCTACGACGGCGTCTGGTACATGACCGAGAACTTCGTCAAGGGCAAGACCCTGAACTTCGTCGTCAACAAGAAGGCCCTGCCGAAGGACATCCAGAAGAAGCTCGGCATCAAGTAGTTCCGGATGGCGATATCCAAGTACATTCCCAATACGATCACTTCCATGAACCTGCTTGCAGGCCTCATGGGAGTGATTTTCACATTGGAGGGGCACGTCGAATGGGCCCTTCCGATGATGGTCCTCGGAGCGGTCTTCGATTTCTGCGACGGGCTGGCCGCGCGCCTGCTGCACGCCTACTCCCCCATCGGCAAGGAACTGGATTCCCTGGCCGACCTCGTGAGTTTCGGCGTCCTGCCCGCCCTCATGCTGTACCGCGTACAGCCGGCGGACGCCCCGGTGATCCTTCGCTTCCTGCCCCTGTTCATCGCCGTCATGTCCGCCGTCCGGCTCGCCAAGTTCAATGTCGATGAACGGCAGGCCCTGGACTTCATCGGCCTTCCGACGCCTTCCTGCGCGATGGTCTGCGGCTCCCTGGCCTATTTCCTGCACCTGCAGGGCGGGGTTCCCGCCGGCCCGGCCGTCTGGCTCGTGGACGGGATCGCCGTGCTGCTGGGCCTCCTCCTCGTGAGCGAGGTGCCTATGTTCGGGATGAAAATCAAGAAAGGCCACAAGCTTCTGGACGTGAAGCGTATAGCCTTCCTGATCCTGGCGCTGGCCGCCATTCTCGCCGTGGTCCTGTTCAAGCAGAACTGGAGCCTGGCCGTCCTGGCCGCGTTCTCCCTCTATATCGTGGAGAACCTCGTTTTAGCAGCCATCAATAGTTTTCCGCGCGGAGCATAAAGTAGCTCTTCGGGTGCTTGCACACCGGGCAGAGCTCGGGCGCCTTCTTGCCGACCACGATGTGGCCGCAGTTGGAGCATTCCCAGATCATATCCTCGTCCCGGGAGAAGACGATGCCTTCCTTCACGTTGGCCAGGAGCTTCCGGTAGCGCTCTTCGTGCGTCTTCTCGATGGCACCCACCTTGTCGAATAAGAAAGCGATGTCCACGAAGCCCTCTTCGCGGGCGGTCTTGGCGAACTCGGCGTACATGTCGGTCCACTCGTAGTTCTCACCGTCGGCGGCATCGGCCAGGTTCACGTCCGTGGCGGGCACTTCGCCGCCGTGGAGGTACTTGAACCAGATCTTGGCGTGTTCCTTCTCGTTCTTCGCGGTCTCCTCGAACAGGGCGGCAATCTGGATGTAGCCGTCCTTCCGGGCCTTGGAAGCATAGTACTGATACTTGGTGTGCGCCTGGGATTCTCCGGCAAAGGCGGTCTGCAGGTTCGCCTCGGTCTTTGTTCCTTTCAGTTCCATATAATCTCGGTTTTTGTTTGTATATTTGTGTCGATGACATACAAAGATAGTCTTTTTTTCGATGGGAAAGTGCAGTCAGGACAAGATTATCTTGAAAATGTTATAAAATTCGGAAAATAAGTATATAAAACATTTTTGTTTTAGGTGGTAACAAAAAAGTTAACACCCCAAAAGCGCAAAAAAGGGGGCAAGAAGGCCCGGAAAAAGGCGAAGATGCGGCTCAGTCCCTGGGTCGTTGCCGGGGCCTTGGTGCTGCTCCTTGCCGGTATCCTTTACCCGTATATCCGGGCCGGAAGGTTCGCATCGACCGGGGCAAAAATTCCGGAAGGAAGCCGGGAATTCTGCGTGGACTTTTCCCACCACAACGACGCCATTGTCTGGGACTCCCTGAAGGTCGTGGTGGACCGCCGGGGCCGGACGACCCGGGATCTCCTGCACGCGAAATCGGTCTATCCCGTATCGACCGTCATCCTCAAGGCGACCGAGGGCGAGAAGATGGTGGACAAGTGCTTCGCCGATTATTGGGCCGAGGCCGGCAAACGGGAGTACCGGCGGGGCGCGTACCACTTCTTCCGTTCCTCCAAGGATCCGGAGAAGCAGGCCGCCCTGTATATCTCCACGGTCCGGCTCCGGCACAAGGACTTGCCGCCTGTCCTGGACGTCGAGACCATGCACGGGGGCTGCACCCGGGAGGAACTGAACCGCCGGGTCCTCGTCTGGCTCCGGAAGGTGGAGAAGCACTATGGGCGGAAACCCATCGTCTATACCTCCGACTCCTACGCCCGCGACATCCTCTCCCCCGACATCACGGCGAACTACCCGATGTGGATCGCCCGCTATAACCCCAAAGAGCCCCGTTTCCCGGACTGGAAGATGTGGCAGTTCACCGACGAGGCCATCGTCTATGGTGCCAACGGGGGCTATGCCGATTTGTCCGTCATCAAATAAAACAATGATATGAAAAGACTCCTCCTGCTTTCCGCACTGCTCGCCCTGCCGTGGGCGCTTGCGGCCCAGAAGAAACCGCTCGACCACACTGTCTATGACAGCTGGCAGGCCGTCGGCAACATCATCCTCTCCCCTTCCGGGAAGGTCATTTCCTACGCCGTCAATCCCCAGGAAGGCGACGGGACGCTGTACTTCCGCGTCTCCGGGAAGAAAGATGCCCGCGTGATTGAAATCCCCCGCGGATACAAGGCCCGCATCCTGGACAATGACGCGTACGCCGTGTGCCAGATCAAACCGGAGTTCCAGAAAACGCGCCGGGCCAAGATCAAGAAACTCACGGGCGACAAGCTGCCGCAGGATTCCCTGGCGATTGTCAATCTCCAAAATGGGGAGATTCAGAAGTTCCCGAATGTCAAGTCGTTCCAGCTTGGACTTCATGCAACGGATCAATTCGCCTTCGCGACCATCGACACCTCGTTCGTGAAGAAGGTGGAGAAGGATATGGGGACGCCCGTGGCCGTGTATCACTTCGGGAACGGGCAGATGGACACCCTCAAGAACATCGACCAGTTCGCTTTCTCGAAGGACGGGAAGACGCTGGCGCTGGTGCAGAAGACGGACAAGAAGCACTCCGTCGTGGGCTTCTATGCCGATGGAAAAGCCCGGATGCTGACGGATACGGCGACCTTCCACGCCCTCCCTACCTTTGACGAGCCGGGCGAGAATGCCCTCTACCTGCAGGCGATGGACACGACGTCCACCGGAAGCAAGCACGCAGCCCTGTGGTTATACGATGTGGTCCGGAACGAGGCCCGGGAACTCGTGGCCGCGGACCAGCGCCGCAACATGCCGGAGAACTGGGGCCTCACGGAAAACAGCACCTTCCGGTTCAGCAAGCGGCTTGGGTCCATCTACGCGGGCATCCAGGAGTATGTTCCGGTCAAGGACACGAACATCGTCTCCTTCGAGACGGCCGGTCTGGACATCTGGAACTGGGATGCCGAGGAGATTCCGCCGCGGATGAAGGCCAATCTGGCCCGGGACAAACGCCGCACCTACCCCTGCCTGTACCAGGATGAAAGCCTCATCCCCTTCAACACCAACAAGGCCGACCGGCTGGTCTTTACCGATGAATACGATGCGCAAGTGATTCTTGAGGTAAGTACGGTCAATCCCGTTGAAACCCAATGGAATGTGCAGAACGAAACGGCCCTTTCCATCATCTGGCCCGGCTCCGGCCGGCGGGTGGAAATCGCCCGCGGCGCCTTCGATGGGGCGGAGCTCTCGCCCACGGGGAAGTATGCCATCTGGTGGGACTACAACGAGCGCGCGTGGTTTATCTATGACGTCGCGGCCGAGCAGGTCCGGAACCTCTCCGGCAACATTGACACCATCTTCTGGGACGAAAAGGATGACCATCCGATGATGCCGGAACCTTACGGGATCGCCTTCTGGTTGAGGGAGGACGAGCGGGTCTTCCTGTACGACCGCTATGACCTCTGGTGCGTCGATCCTGCCGACGGGCACGCCAGCCGCCACACGCAGGGCCGGGAGAAGAAGCAGACTTACCGGTATCTGAATACGAAGGACATCGAGGACGATCCGGGCGTCGCGCCGGGCGAAAGAATCTACCTGAAAATGTTTGACGAGGTCACCAAGGAGAACGGCCTGGCCACGTGCAAGGCGATCGGGAAGATCCAGGATCTCTACAATATGGAATTCGGCGGATACACCTACGACGGTTTCAAGGTATCGAAGAGCGGGACGGCGGTTGCCTTCCTGAAGGGTAATTTCCAGGAGCCGATGGACCTGTATTACAAGGATTTGACCCAGAAGAAGCCCAAGTTGGAGAAGCTCACGGCCATCAACCCGCAGCAGCAGGATTACAACTGGGGCACCGTGGAACTGTACCATTGGACCACCTTTGACGGCAAGACGCTGGACGGCCTCCTGTACAAGCCGGAGGACTTCGACGCTGCGAAGAAATACCCGCTGATGGTCTATTTCTACGAGACCTATTCCGAGAACCTGTACAAGAACATCGTCCCCCAGCCCAGCTGGTCCACGGTGAACCTCACCTTCTATACCTCAAGGGGTTACGTGGTGTTCGTACCGGATATCGTCTATACGCCGGGCCTGCCGGGCCAGTCGGCCTACAACTGCATCGTGAGCGGCGTGGAATCCCTCGCGAAGAATCCCTGGATCGACCGGGACAACATGGCCATCCAGGGCCAGAGCTGGGGCGGCTACGAGGTGGCATACCTGATCACCCGCACGAACCTCTTCAAGGCTGCGGGCGCCGGAGCACCGGTCGCGAACATGACATCGGCCTACGGCGGCATCCGCTGGGAATCCGGCATGAGCCGCCAGTTCCAGTACGAGCAGACGCAGTCCCGCATCGGCAAGGACCTCTGGAACGGCCTGGAACTGTATATGGAGAACTCTCCCCTCTTCCGGCTCCCGAACGTCCAGACGCCGGTGCTGATCATGCACAACGACAATGACGGCGCCGTTCCGTGGTACCAGGGCATCGAGCTCTTCATGGGCCTCCGCCGCCTGGGCAAGCCCGCCTGGCTGCTGGAGTACAACAACGAAGCCCACAACCTCAAGGAGCGCCGCAACCGCAAGGACCTCACGATCCGCCTGCAGCAATTCTTCGACTACTACCTCAAAGGCGCCCCCCAGCCCGCCTGGATGCGCGATGGCGTCCCGACGATGAAGAAGGAGTTTTATTGGGGGTATGAGGTGGTGGAGTAAGGGCTAAAGCTTCTTACCGAAAATGATACCGGTGAACGTCAGGAACAGGACCTTCATGTCGAACCACCAGGAGCGGTTCTTCAGGTAGTGGAGGTCCAGTTCCAGGCGCCGGAGCATTTTCTCCATCGTGTCGGTATAGCCGTAATGGAGTGTAGCATAACTGGTTACCCCGGGGCGTATCTGGTAAAGGAACGCATAACGGGGATCATGCTCCATAATCTGGTCGATATAGAACTTCCGCTCCGGACGATAGCCCACAAAGGACATATCGCCGATGAGGACATTCCATAGCTGCGGAAGCTCGTCCAGATGATGGGCGCGGAGGAAGCGGCCGATGCGGGTTAATCGAGGGTCGTTGTCTCCGCTGGCATGGCTGAGTTTCGGACCCGCCTTTTCGGCATCAGTCCTCATCGACCTGAACTTGTAGATATAGAAGGGGCGACCGAACTGGCCAATCCGTTCCTGCTTGTAGATGGCCGGACCGCCGTCATCCAGACGGATGAGAATGAAACAGAGCAGGAACAGGGGGGAAAAGAGAATCAGGCAAAAGACGGCAACGAAAAGATCAAACAGCCGTTTTGCAGCACGCCCAAAACCCGACATGCCATCCGGAATAAACTCTTCCGCATCGCCGGATATCAATTCAGCAGGAAGCCCCATGGTACCGAAATGCTGAAGCTTCCTATGAAGTACTTCTGAAGGGATGTTGGCTTCCCAAGCCTCGCGTCCATATTCCTTATTCCATTCTTCGTGGGCAAAACGGGCTTCGTGCTGCTTCATCAGCCCATTGATCATGATTCTGAGAAGTACCCACGCGATAAGATCAATGACAAAAATGTAGGTCATCCCCACCTTGCCATAGACGAGCAGAAGATTCATCGCGGTGAATACCAGAATCATCAAGACTGTGGAGAAAGACACAAACTGCTGCGGCATCCCCGCCCGGAGGAGCAAGTGCTGCATCTGGTTCTTATCCGGCTTGAGAAGATCGCGGTTTTCGACGACACGGCTGATCAGAACACGAATCGCGTCGGCAACCGGGATAAATGCAATGCCTATACAGACCATAATGGCCTCTTCCGGCAGACGGTCACCGCTCTGCCGGATCATACCGATTACCAGGTAACTGAGGATGTAACCCAGAATGTAATTGCCTGAACTTCCGATAAGAGTCTTTTCCCACCTCATACTGAATCGCTTACCGATGGTAAAAGGCAAGGCGACGCCCAATGTGGCGGAAGCAATGATCGTACTCAGAGGGTGGTTACCATAGATACTCAAGCCCAGAAACAAGGCAACCAGTATCGTGCAAACACCGGTTGCTACACCATCGGGGCTATCAGTAACGGAGGGTAATTGGGTAATAAAGACAGCCAGCAGAAACGTGAAGGTCATTCCGGCCCAAGCGGGGATAGCATGCACGCCAAAAAGGCCATGCAGGTTATTGATCCAAAGTCCTGAAGCAGGGAACATGGCCGCTGTCAGGATCAGGGCAAGGAACTTGACCCTTGAGTCCGTTCCGTGAAAGTCATCTTTCACGCCCACAATATACAGGAAAGAACAGCCAACGATGATTTGAAAAATACGAAGCATGGTAGGTGTCACCTGCTCCTGCAATTCTTCCAAGTGGAACACCACCGGGAGACCGAAGGTGAGGCACATGGACATCAGCATGATGGGGAACAAAGAGAGTCCGCCCATTTCCATTCCTCGTGAATCAGCGTGTTTACGCCCAAGATAGCCCATGCCATTATAACTGATGATCTTCATCCTGGGCGTGATATAGAGGCTCAGGAGAAGGGAAATGGCAAAAGGAATCGCCAGAATGATCAAAATATCGCTCATTTCTGTGACTGTTTATCGTGTTTGATCATCTCCCGGATTTTGGGAGCGAATCTGTAAATGAGATAGAACCTGGAAGGCTTTAGCCCGTTGTTTTTGAAGGCCTTCAAGATATTCTTGTTGCCTTTGATAATGTTCCGAAGAGTGCCGGTGCTCTCCCCTCCCCACCGCATCTTGACGAAGTAGCGGTCCAGGTATGAATTCTTAATCTGCTCCTTTTCAAGCAAGCGGAGCATCAGTTCAAAGTCGGCCGAAACGGCGTATTGCAGGTCGAAGACGCCGTATTGTTCAAAGCAAGTTCGTTTTGCATAGAAGGTTGGATGCGCAGGGTGCCAGCCTTTCAAAAATGCTCCCGGATGATACAGTGAACCCTTCCAGATGCGGATGACACTATTCTTGTTTTTTGCATCGAGAAAGACGAGATTACCATATACGCAGTCAATATCCTTCTGATTAAATGCATTGGCGATATCTTCCAAGACCTGGTTGTCATAATAGTAATCATCGGAGTTAAGCACACCAATGACATCGCCGCTTGCCATCCTGATACCCTTGTTCATGGCATCGTAGATGCCCTTGTCCGGCTCGCTGATCCACTTCATCCGCCCCTGGAAACGCGGCTCGTATTCGCGCACAATGTCCAGGGTACCGTCCTTCGAACCACCGTCCACGATGATGCTCTCGATATCCTGGTAGGTTTGCCCCAAGATACTATCGAGCGTATCACGCAGCGTGGCGGCGCTGTTGAAGGTCGCGGTGATGATGGAGATAGTCATCGTTCTATATACTCATCAAAATGCGGAAGCGATTGAAATGAATCCGTGCGAATATAAGCAAAACTTTTCTGATACTTCCTAAAAAAGGCAAAAATAAAACGGAAATCCCGATACTTGACCGAGAATGGAACAGCATTAAAAAAGAAAGTCCAAAACTCACGGAGCAGATATGACAAGACAGCCCGCGTTTTGCTCTTCCATGTAGCATACTTGAGATTATAAAATATTCTGTACCAACGGATAAGCCATAATGTTTGGGTCAAGTCATAACGTTCTAAGGCATTATTCAAATTGCCTGTTCTCGCATCCAAATGCACACAACCGGAATCATAATGGACTAAAAGCCTATAGCCATGTATAAATAGTTTGTAAGTCAATGACATATCCTCACCAAGGGTATAGCGAAATGTATCCATCCATCGCTCGTCTTCAAAATGAACTGACAGAAAAGCATCTTTTCGAACAAGTAAAGTGGGGCCAGCCGTTGATTGAGTGGGTAGTACAGACTTGGAAGGATTATTATTATACGTGTGAGAGCAATTATGCCAAATCTTAGTACCCCATCCATCATCATGTCTAGGGAATGTAAAAACCATTGCTGCTATCAGCTTTCCACGCCATCCGGAATCTTGAATTCGAAAAACATCGGCGGAGATGGCATCGCCATTCTCAACTTCCAAGCCAGCAAATAGACGCTCAACAGAGTAATCCTCCAAATAAACATCATCATCCAGGAAAAGAATCCAGGGGGTATCTACCTCAACAAAAGGAAGGGCCCGCTGGTGCACCATCCCCTTTTCACATCTTATATACTGTTCAATGCCAATGGTTTCTTTAGGCAAGTCATAGCCAAATGGAATAAATACCAAAATCTTCTTTGGCTGGATAGACTGGCGCTGCAAGGAATCAAGCAAGGTCTGGTAATGCTCGCCAGCCTTGCCTAAAGTCCTGATGCATACACAATAATCCCTATTCATGACTGTTGCCTCTCCAAACATCGGTCAGTTGCTCCCAGACGACTGAAATAGAATACCTTTCACGAACCCTTCGTTGCGAATTTCGTCGCATTTCTGCCTTCAATGCGTCATTACGGCTCACTGTATGGATTGCATCTGCTAATGCATCAACACTTTGAGGAGGGACCAGCACTCCGTATTGTCCAAACTCGTCCTCTTCCAAAAGTTCCGGGATAGCACCAACAGGAGTAGAAATGATTACGCTACCACATGCCATAGCCTCCAAAACAACATTCGGAAAAGCCTCAGTATAACTCGGGAACACCAGAAGATCCGCCTTAAGCATTTCACTGATAACCTCCTTATGGGGGATCTCACCGGCAAAACTACACCAACTCCCATTATCCCTTTTCATCGCCAGCATCCGAAGTCTTTCTTTCATCTCATCTGAGCATTTGCCAATGATGCGCAACAAAAGTCCTTGAATCTGGCAGCAACTCTCGACCAATTCGACAACGCCCTTGGTAGGTACAACATGGCCCACAAAAATAGCGGTATTAGAAATGCGTTCTATTGACTTCTGCTGTTTTACTTCATCTTTCAAGAAGGAGTTAGTGACAGGGTTAGGGACATAAACTATGTTTGGCCCACCTATCTCCTTGAGGACCCTAAATGATTCACCGTCTATAACGATAATGGTATCAGCCAGAGACAATAGCTTTCTAAGCAGACTGTATTCAAAGCCTTTCTCTTGAATAACATCTGGGATACGACCAAAATGAAAATGAACAATACTTTTGATTCCTTTCTTACGAGCCGCTCTTGCCAAAATGATGTCCTTAATGAAACCCAAATTGCCACTCGTACAGATATGTATGAGGTCTGGTCTCTCAGCTTTCATTTTGTGCAAAGCCTTTATGACACACTTCCCTACCTCCTTAATACCGGAGAAATGTCTCTTGAATCCGCCTACCGTATATTCCTCAATGTGCGTATAGCGATCAAAGGACACGGGCACAATTTCGATTTCATTACCGGTTTCCTGATTGTATGCCATAATATTGCGTGCCCAGGTTCCTATACCGCTGCTCACGACATCCGGGGATTCAAGAAAGGGTGTGCATAAGAGGACTTTCATGAGGGCGTATTGATAAGTTTAAGATAGTTCTCAATAAACGTATCTGCTGATAGACGAGCTTCTGCTTCTTTGCGACTGTTTGAGCAGAAAAGGCTGTATTCCTCATCACCTACAGAAAGCATTCGAGAAAGACTCTCTACAATACTGTTGATGCTCTGGGGATTGAACAGAAAACCATTGACTCCTTCTAATACATAGCGGCCGTTATCACAAACATTACTACAAGCTATAGGCAATCCACAAGCCATTGCCTCACAAATAACATTAGGAGTACCTTCATAGAACGAAGGAAGGCAGAAATAATCGGCAGATTGGTAGCATTCTTTTATTGTTGTGGTCTTTTCCTTAAGCTCAAGACATTCGCCAACTCCAAGTCTATCAATCTTTTCCTGGCATTGGTTGCAGTAATCTTTATTCTTCTCATTCAAACCATACCAACTAATATGAAACTTATATCCCTTTGCCATCAGCATCGAAACTGCATCAATAAACCCAAGTGTATTTTTCGATGGCCAAATGCTGGCAGCAATCATCACCTCTGGAACCGCATGTCTTTCCCGGCTAACGGGTGGCACAAAAAGGTCGAGGTCAACAAAATTCGGGATAGTTACTACTTTCTTGGATAAAAACGGGAATGACTGTCTGATATAGTTCTCTTGAGAATAAGCATTAGGGACAACACAATTAGCCCATCTATAGAGATTAAACCGAATTAGTTCATTCAGACCGGTCTGCTGTGTCGTATTACGCTCGCTTACAATTAAGCGGAATCGCCTATTAAAAACCCTCGCGATAGAACAACAAATACTCGGAGTCTCAAGATAGGAAATAACCACGTCTGGCATTATACCACGAATGAACTTCGCGATATGAAAAACTCGAGTATACTTGTTCTCCGCCTTTTCCAGATAGACATACGGCACGCCACGATTTTGCAATTCATCTAAAAAGAACGAGTTCTGGTGATAGAATGCGACTACCACATCGTACCCTTTCTCCATAAGGAACGTCGCTAATCCAACAATCTGACGTTGTGCTCCGCCAGCGCCCAAGTAGTCTATGATACACAGAATCTTCATCCTTGTTCTTTGAAAAATGCCTCTAATTGATCTCGTGAATAACGCTCTTGTTCAGGATAAAGATTTGCTTCGTGCTGAAGGATCTCATCTATGGTCCAATAAAACTTTATAAACTTAGCGGGTACCCCTCCACAAATGCAGTATGGAGGCATTGATCTCGTAACAACAGCACCAGCAGCAACTGTCGTTCCACGTCCAATCGTCACTCCTTGAAGGATTGTGACATTAGAAGCTATCCAAACATCCTCTTCGATGATGACATCATGATCATAACCAGATGGTTTCTCTTGTTCAGTAATTTCACCAACAAATCTACCCATTACACGGGCATGATTACCCGTGTATATATTTAATCCTCCAGCAACTGCGCAGCCTTTCTTCATAATGAATCTTGCATTCAGTGCAGATATATGTCCAGGTCCAAGGCACACAGATCCGTAAATATAGACATTATGGGGGTTGTCAATCGTAAATGGCAGCGTAAAACGGACATCTTTGTCAAGAAAACCAAAAGATCTTCGACTGTATCCGAAGTAACGTCTTAAGGCATACCATAATCCCCTCACAAAGCGATTATTCTTAACGGCGCTCATGGTTGTGCTAATTAGTAAAGCCTACCTAACTCCTGTCTTACAACTATTGTGAGATTTGAGTTCTGACTGGCATATTCGTTAATGTTCTCAAATATTACATTCTCGAGGCCTTTAACCACCGTCTTCAGCCAAGAGACAAAAGAAGACAAGGCATTCTTATTCATCCAATGCCTCATGTTGTATGCAGTTGCGGCCATCAGCGTATTGATGGCATACCCAAGGGGGCCCTTGAGGTAGTTCCGTATCATCCGATGATTTGATTTCAGACGGCCGACTACAGGTTCGACGACAATCCGCTTTTGGAAGACATTCATGTCCGTGAGATACTGTATGTACGGATTCTCCATCCAACGGGCGACTACGCCTTCATCGCTCAGGTTGTAGATGATCTTCACAAGCAGCGCCCCGAACATCTTCCGCATTGGGACACTCGGACGTCCGTTGTCCGCGCAGTAGTACTCCGCGAACTCAGACTCCCAGTCAATCTGCTTGAACAGAAGGACTAGTTCTTGGTTCACGTCAATGAGACTCTCCAATGCTAATTCGAAGATGGACATTTGATGCTCCTTAGGTGTTTTGCCTATCTTTTTTCTTCCATTATTTGCAGGTTTCTGACTACAAGATAAGCATTTTCTGCAAATAAAACAAACACTCTTTCATATTAATTCGCTGAATATCAATAAGTTTTAACCAAAGCAGGGCCAACTATGCATTTCATACTATGACGGGATACTGGATAGCGATGTCCTTATAATCCCTTTGCTTATTATCTTTTAACAAGCAAAATCTGAGATACTCGATTCCATTGTTGGAAATTCTTATTCAAAAAAGAACTCTCTACTTTACTCAGATCTGGCGACAATGGTTGGTGACGATTAATAGTTAATACTATCTCTGAAGCAAGACAAAAAACGGCTTTACGAAGCCTTTGAGGAAGGTTCTTTGTCCTACCCCAAAGCAAATAGGATAGTTCCTTCAATATTACAACATATTGTGCATCATCAATAGAAAGCCCCATTGTTTCTGTCTGGTACTTCAAGAATTGCGACAGTAGCCAATACTGATCTACGCTTTTAATATTCCCAGAGCTAAAAATCGCTTTATAAGTGTTGCTTGAATGCATCACGTAATGATAAAGCACATCGTTAATGATCACAATTTTCTTTGCCTTACGCATTAAGAGCATCCGTGTTACCATATCTTCATACCAAAAGCCCTCAGGGAACCGGACATTATCAAATAGTTCCTTTTTATAAACTCCAGCCCATGGCAGTCCGCGAACAAGTCTTTCTTTTTCTACATTATTAGATTCCTCCGTCCAGATGCAATTCCCTTTCGAAACTGTTTTAAGAAGGTTTCCATTTGCATCAATCATATCATATCCAGACTGTATCATATCCGCATTTGTCTTCTTCATTTCCGAAACAAACGCTTCTACATAATCAGGAGTCACCAAGTCATCATTGTCAACAAATCCAATGTACTGGCCTCTTGCAAGTGTGATACCCTTATTCCGTGAACAACTAATACCCTGGTTCTCTTGAGTTACGGTTCTTATAATATCTGGATATTGCATAGCGAATCGCTCCAAGATTCTTGGAGAATCGTCTGTACTTCCATCATTTACACATATTAATTCATAGCGAAATATTGATTTCTGCTGCAATAATGACAACAAACAACCCTCTAAGTATTTTTCACTATTATACACAGGGATAATAAGGCTCAAATCAATAGAACTCTTTGAAAGATCCGGCATGACTCCCCAAAGAGGGTGAAAACTATATCCAACAGCCTCTAGCATAGAGTAACAATCCTTTTCCGACCAATCCAATCTTTGGGAATGAGATGAGGACAATTCATCTATTAGCTTAAGAATGATCTCGTAACTGCGAAAACAATAGCGTTTTAGAGTTGTTCTTATGGAAATATATGATGTGATAATTGACATAATTAGTCAAGCCTGCCAACCCCTATTTCGTAACGATAGCGAGATTCGAGTTCTGGCGGGCATTTTTGTTTACGCTCTCAAATAACACATTCTCGAGGCCTTCGACCAGCGTCTTCAGCCAGGAGATTAAAGAAGACAAGGCATTCTTATTCATCCAATTCCTCATGTAGTATGCAGCAGCGACCATCAGCGTATTGATGGCCCCCAAAAGGGTTCCCTTAATGTAGTTCCGTATCATCTGATGATCTGATTTCTGACGGCCGACTACTTCAAAGATGGACATCTGATGCTCCGTGGGTGCCTTACCTATCATTATACTTCAATTATTAGCTAGTTTTCTACTACAAGATAAGCTTTTTCTGCATATTAACAAGCACCTTTACAAATAACTTCACTGAATATCAATTAATTCTGACTAAAGCAGGACCGATGACTTAAAACATATCGAGCATTCCTGTTGTATAACCGATTATCATATTGATTAGCACTAACAGTACTACTTCTTGATAAACTTATCCTCGCTTAGGGAAAGTAATAATTCTTTCTTTGCTTTACGGCTAAGACCCTTAGTACTAATATTATACTTCTTATTCCGCTCATAGAACTCTTGAACGGTACAGATGTTCCGGGCAGGATTGCCACCGACTACAGTATGAGGAGGCACCGATTTTGTCACTACACTCCCTGCTGCAACCAGGGCGCCTTCGCCTATGGTCACGCCCGGCATTATTTGAGAATTGGCGCCAATGTAAACCCAGTCCTCGACCACCACCTTGCCGAAAACATCAAAATCGGGACAACAACACCTAATGGCATGTCCACCACCATGTGTATATATTGATACATCTCGAGTTATTTGACAATTATTCCCAATGGTAATCAGATAAGGCTCACTTCCCCAATTCCGAGTAACAATAAGACAATCTTTACCAATATTAACCCCTATATGTCTGGCGTATTGCTCAGGAGTATATAAACGGTCTCGAACAAGTTGCACAATCTTTAATAATCTTTGAAACATAGGCTTATTATACAAAGTATGGAGTTTAAATAGCAGCTACATAATTCAATGCACAACGTTACTATCACGCTGTTTTACCGGCAACAATGATGCGACAAATGGTAGCATCAATCCATACGGAAGAAGAAATTGTATTGACTGATCAAACAAAAAACACATAATAAAAGGCATCCATTGAGCGATTCTGAATTTGTGTCTGTGTCTTCGGAAAAATATCAAGGCACAAATTATATAAAGACTCAAACCCAAAACACCATAACAAACATATATTTGCTGGGTACCATTATGTATACTAAATGCTTTTCCACATATCGAATCGTAATAAAGTGCGCCCGTCCCTAATGGCAAATACTCCGGATTATTCAACAAAAAAGAATTGTACTCTGCAAATTCCATAGTTCTGAGTCCCGCTGTCAGGAGATCGTCTTCTTCAAAGCGCTCAGAGAACCGGGAAACAAAAGACTCGGTTATTCTATTATATTGAACAGCTACAACAAGCATTAATAACGATACAATTACTACCCTGAATTTATTGCTAACGGTGGTAGTAATAAAATACAATACAAGTAATAATAGCATTATAATGATCCATGTCCGGGAAGCACTTAAAACACCGGCCAGTGCCAACAAGGCAAATAATGCCCATTTGAAGACTTTACTCTGGAAAACATCATCGTTGTATAACCACAAAGCTAAGGCTGTAACAGAAAAATAGGCCAAAGTATTGGGATTCATGGATGCATAAATACTCGTGTCATCATCATCGGTAACGAATAGCCCCTTATCCCCTCCCAATCGTAAAGCGCCATAGATTGTCTCATCTATACCATACAGGAGGATTGTATGAACGATAATTACTAAAAAAATAACTGCTGTTCCAACGATATAATACTTTATACATTGATTTATCGATGGGTTGTCGTAACTATCGTCAAACAACACAAAAAAGAAGAGAAATATATGGATGCCATAGAATAAATACTTTATATAATCGACTGAAAATGGATATGTTACAAGGTGCATAAGCTCAAGAAATAAAACAGCTATTGAAAAAACATACTGATAAAAATTATTATGCTTGGACTTTAGCACGAGTGCGATAAGAAGTGGTGCTGCGGTTATTCCATGTAATGCATTAACAAAGGGAATCCAGAAAAAGAAGAAAGCCTGGAGACTTCTATACGGCAATAAAAAACCCGCAATAGTAAAAACAATTACAAAAGATGTTGGGGTGAATGCATAGAAGCCTAAATCCCGAGCAAACACCATTACTGAGACCATAATAGCTATCACTGCCAACTTCCAATCGAAATTAGCCATACCGCTATCTAGTCGTTGTATAAGGTTTGTATCCCGCATAGTTAACATTAATGACAGGTTACTAATCTTTGAAACACACGTTCCCATTTCTCCGCCACCACGGACGCAGAGAACCGACTCACACTACTTGTTGCCTCTAGCCCCATGTTGTAACGACCATCATTGCTTGATATCAGTTTTAACATAGTACTTGAAAGGCCTTGAACATCACCGTTTTCAACCAAATAACCGTCTTCCCCATCTATGATAATAGAGGAGGCCAGGCGCTCGAATGCTACACATGGAAGTCCCTGCGACATGGCTTCGGTTACAACCATCGGGAAACCCTCTGTTCGTGACGACAACAAGAAAAGCATATGTTGTTGCATCACCTTCTCTATATCTTCATGCTGACCCAAAAAATGGACACGGTTCTCTATACGTAATGATTGAGCCAACTGCTTTAGATAGCCTATTGAAGATTCATCTCCCGCACCAGCAATATCAAGGTGAATACCCGGATGCTGTTCGGCCACTCTCGCAAACGCTTCAATTGCAAGATCCATCCCTTTTATATACCACGAGTTGATACGCCCACAAACGAGGATGCTCTTCCTTTGCAAAAACAGTGTATCATATTTTTCCTTGCTAATGGATGCGAATGTATTGGGATTGGGCATTACCATCGTATTCTTCAACCCTTTAGCCATAGCATAGCCTTGATCAAACGGAGTGAGGACAAATACCTTGTCAAAAAACCGATTTAGGAAAAAACGCTCGTAATAATACTTTAAGTCCACCCATCGATCGAAAGCGTTGTGCTCACTATGAATGATTGGGATATCACCATGATAACGCAGGATAGCCTTCATATTGCAATGAAGAAATGATATAATAACATCAGGATGAACTACGTTGATGGCATTGCGCGTGTGTCTGCTGTTGCTTTTATTTAGAATAATGTTTCTGACTAATCGTTTAATGATGTTGCGACTGTGATATCGATTAAATAGAGGAGCTGAAATAATCTTAATATGAGGGTCAACTTCGTAATTTGATTCATTACTATTAAGTGCAATAGTAACGTCGTGGCCACATTTGACAAGTTCGTTGGTAATGTTAACCAACACACGCTCTGCTCCGCCACATTTTAGTCTAGCCGAAAAGAAAAGCAGTTTCATACTAATGTCTTCTTAATAGTCGCTTCGTATAGTTAACCCATTTCACTAGTCTTGGTCTCCGCCACCCATGAACATCCACCACCGATAAACCATTATAATGGTTGAACGTATGACAGCCCGTAGTGAATTTGGGATGGTTGCTTTCAATACGGCAAACATTGTTAAACTTCAATGAATCATCAGCCTGCATTATTTCCTGAATTATCACAGCCCGTCCATAACCATTGTCACAATCTTGTGCAGGACGGTAAACTCTTTCATCAATACAAAACCATTCTCCAGCATTTCGAGCCACCTTGGAGGGAAAGACCAATTCCTGTTGCAAGACGCCGTAAACGGAATACACTGACAAAGTGTTGCCATTCTGATTCGGTAAATGTGTGGAGAAGATATAATCTTTGTCTAACAAATCCGTAATAATTGCATCTGTGAGAGGCTCAGTTAAGATGGTCTGTACTTTTATGCATTGTTGGGAATCCGGATCATACTCATACATGCACCAACTTCCCGAAGCGCTATTCTCAGGACAAATATAAACTTTTCCGTTTTTTCGTTGTATGAAAGGAAACGAAAGATGCGTTGGCAAATCAAGAATAATCTTGTATTCAAGCAAACGGTATGACTTCCGATCGATTGACAATCGCGCGATACGTCCTCGGTGAAGGTTAAAACAGAACTCTTCAGCAAGCACTTGGATTCTGTCTTCATCGTAATCAAGAATGAACGGATCCGCAAACCAGCGACCGTGTGGCATCCCTTCCATATACTTAATTACATAGGGTTTGCCTTCAACTATGTCTTTCAACGGTTGCTCAATGAACCCAAGAGTCCATTTTTGATCGTTGATAAAATGATATAATATCTTCTTGATACCCAACATTATCCAAAAAAATAGTAATATCGTTTAGCCATGTAATTTATGAATGTCTGTTTTGCTATCTTTTGAGCATTAGTCGTAGAATTTTGATCGTTTTTAGATTTCTCTATTTTGCAAACAGTTTTATTATCAACTTCTTCTCATCTTCTCTTAATACAACGAAATACACCAAAGCCATTTCAAATAGCGCGAGTAAAATCAGCCAAATCATGGCTATATACTTACTTACATCATGAGTAAAGTAGTAGAAAATACACGCAACTACAGCAATTACAATAAACGCCAGCACACATCGTAAAATGACTATTTTTATATAATCAATTAACTTAAACTCCATTTCTTTTTGTGCTACTAACACAATTGCCGTCAAATTAAAGAGTTCAACTATAATCATGGCAATGAAAGCCGTATAAAGAGGAAGTCCAATGTAAAGAAAGAGGTATGCTAGCGGCAAGGCCAGTAGCCCTACAATACATTCCGTAATTTGAAACCTTTTTATACGACCAACTGCAAAATAAAGCATTACAATGGGGGAATGCAACGACCTTATAAGTACGAACAGCATAATTACTCTCACAAAAGATACCGTGTATTCGGGAATTTCAACCAACCAAACACCTAGAATCTGCTCTGCATAAACAATAATAGGTATTGTTGTAATCAACATCACATAGAAAATGACCCTTGAAAGAGTATAGATATAATTAAATAAAGTATTCTTTTCTACTGTAGCGGCCTGTTGCATCACAAAAGGCTTTGAAGCCGTATACAAATTGTCTGACAATGTTGTAAGAGCAGAACGTATTTGGGTTGCAATTCCACGCGCAGCATTTGCCACAACGCCAGCAAATAAATTCAATATGATATTAGTTCCTTCTTGGATTAATGTATAAATCATGTTTCCCAAAAAATTCCAACCCGAAAATGATGCCAGTTGCTTGAAAAGCGCCTTATTCCAATACTTCTCAATCTTACATTCTGGGAATCGTCTGCAATAAACCATATTAATAATAACGGTGAGAATATGAATAACCATGATAAGTACTGCATAGCTCTTGAGCGGAATAAACGGAAGTAATGGAAGAGTAAAAACAACAGAAAGTTTCAGAACCGCTTCAGCTATTGAGATATACGCATAATAGTTCATTTTTTCATTGGCAATAACCAATGCATCAAAAGGCACTGCTAAAATGGTGATAATAGAAGTTATCAGCGAGCAATGGAAAACAAACATTGCCGTATCCATCATACCATCGGGAATAACAAGCTTATGAGGAATAAACCATAAACCAAAACCCTCTACCATGCCAAAGTATATCAAGGCAAGAACAGCTTGTATTAAGATGCTCAATGAGAATATTTGCTTAACCCCTTCTTCATCACCAAGTCCCCTAGTGTAATTGAGATAACGTTGGATGGCTGATGAAAAGACTCCTTTTAATGATGAAAACAATGCCACAACGCCACCTACCAAGTTATATATGCCATAGTCTTCAACACCAAGAACTTTCAAAACAACACGAGAAGTGTATATGGCAATAACCATAGTAACAAAACTCCTCATATAAAGAAAGATGGTGTTTCTTACTATTCTATTTACAGATGACAAGCTAGAAGACATTGATTACTATCTAAAAACTATTTGAAAAGAGAATGCTTGATAATTGGAATGCAATAATACCAAAAGGGACGACGGTCCAGTTTGTTGTAGTTGCTGTAGCATGTATGCCTGTTGAACTGCCTAAGCCAATGGAAAAGCTTAATTGAGCCGTCACGAACATAATGAACATCTGCAAAAATGTTCATGAAATACTTTTTTGTGTATGTATAACCCTCCGTAGTAACATCATCATCCACAAACGATCGACAAACCAAATCAGGCAAGTTGTATCCACTGGAAGTGGACAACCATGAAGTTCCATCATTGCGAAGGTTTATTTCGAGAAAATAGTACTTTCCTTTGCTATAGAGAAACTCCGCCGAAAAATTGCCCGTGTATTCTATTTCTTTCATATATTGCATAACCTTATTTGCCAATTTCTCCAAATCTTCATTTCCTTCTACTTCAACAGATTCAGACCACGACCCCAAACCCACATACTTAGGGAATTGACGTATCTTCTTATTGGCAATAGGACAAATTACTATTTTCCCTCCATATAATGAACACCCCAATAGCATGATTTCATAATCTTTTTCAATAAATTCTTGAACCTGTATTGGGAAGAAGTCGTCAGGCAGACTGTTTACAAACTGTTTGACTTCTTCGTGAGTGTCGCATTTCTTCATCGCGGCCTTGCCACCATGAATGCTGTTGTTTGCTTTAATGAGAATAGCAAAGTGGAATCCATCCAAATCCAGTTCTTGTGACGATCCAACGACTATATTCTTTGGTAATGTGAAACCACATTTTAGCGCTAACTCATTTCCAGCATCTTTGTTACGATATTTATTGATACTACCATCAGGTCGGCCTCCTTCAAACAAACAACAATCCACAAGTTCCTGGTAATGGTCATTCAAAAGTGTCGCATCTACATCAGAAGAGACTAACACCACTGGTTTATTCAATTCATGTGAGATTGTTTTTATTAATTCAATCACATTATCGCTTTCATGAATAATTATCGTCCTGGTTATATATTTTGACTTTGTAACATATAAATTCTTGTCATCATATATCAGAAGAGTAACCCTATGTCCAGCCTTACCAAGAGACCAAATGAGTCCTAAAGTATTGTAATGATTTGACCCCAGTACAATTGTATTCATTCTGTCTTGCTTTAAGATTGGTGGATGATAATTATGTCGTCTGCTATTTCTACTAAAAGGGCTGTAATATACTGTAAATTGGATATCGGATTCTATCCGATTAAAAAACGTCCAAACTTCGTTTTCAATGTCAACTTGGTTAACAGCAGAGATATTCCAAGTGCCAGCAACAAGCCAATCCATGGAACCCAATAACGCCCACACATACTTACAAACGGTGTGTAGAAATAAAGAAACACTAAGATGAACTGATGATAAACATAGACCCCGTAGCAATCATTACTGGCATTTATTACCCATTGTTTTGGACGATATCCCTCTTTGGTAGTCGTTTTACATACAGTTAAATAAAGAGCCATAATACCAAAGCATGACATCAGAAGTTTGGTTGTACCCGTAACACCATATACCATTATCTTTTGCCAATAGGACATTTCCGCCGATGTTTCTGGCAGCAAAGCATTCTTGACAATCACAAGAATAATGTACAAACCCCAGAAGAGAATGATATAGTTGTATTTCAGGCAATGGGAAAACAAATAAGCCCTTTTGGTCCACAGCAAATAACCCGCATACACATAAAACACAAAATGAAACAACTGTGTTAAACCAAGTGGTAATATCGGAATAGGAATTATGGATATGCCAGCCAATAATAACAACGTCAACCATGACGACAAATGATACTTATCAATAAACCAAATTGCAAGAAAACACCAAAACAACATTGGCAAAAACCAAAGATGGCCACAGCCCGAAGACAAACGAGACAAGAAATCTTTAACAGAAAACCCAGTTACAGGATATATGTAGCAGAAATAATACAAGACGCCAAAAAACAACATTGGAATTATAAGTCTTTTGAACTTTTTGACAACAAAAGGCCAAAACTTGTATGAGCGTTTTAAATCAAAGCATTGATAAGCAAACACATATCCTGCTACTAACGCAAATGCTTCTAACATAAAACCAGCAATCAGCCTGCAAACCCACCAATAAGCCGTTACATTCTGGTATTCATTTAAATACACTACACCGCCCCCATGAATCCAACGACCAACATTGGAAAAAGCGTGTAATACAACCAACAAAAAAATAATAATTGGTCGGATGATGGAGACTTCGTAAAGAAGCTTTTTAGGCGCCGTTGAACTGGTCATATATTGTATCTTGCCACAGTTACTTCCCGGTCGACAGGTCGTCCAGGCATCTCACACGAAGCCCCATCTTCAGCAGGGCTTCACAGAGATTGGACCCAATGAACCCCGCACCGCCCATCACCAAAAACAGACTATCCTGTGCAAACTGTAATTCTATATAATTCATAAATGCTTATCTTTCTGTTTAATAATACAATCATATCCTCCCCTGCTTCATCAAATGGCTCCCCTCCCCGCGCCGTAGCCGCAAATAAAGCGCCCCAGCAACGCTAACCTCGATTACGCTCCCATAAAGGAGGACAAACGCTATGTCTTGAAGATTCTCTTGCATTTCCATAAGGGGTCTGATGTAATTACTCCAAGCTCCACTCGTACACGGGCTGGACGGTTATGGTATGGCCATCCTGCTGAATTTGGGCACTTTCGTGATCGGTGAGCAGGAGCAGGTTCTCACATTTTGTCTGCCTTGCGGCCAGCAGCAGACCGCCAATCTCACGCTTGCGGGTCCTTTCTGCAGAAATGTCGTAGGAGACCTGGATGCACTGTTCCACTTTGTTGCCTTGACAAACTACGAAATCACATTCTCCGGAGCGGTCGTTCAGATAATAAATGTCCCGCCCTTCCATCTTGCATTTCCGGATCAAATGCACGGCTACGATGGTCTCCAGGCGGTATCCCAGGTTCTCGCCCGCAAAAGCATTCTCCCGCTGGTCCATCATGGCTACATCGACGGCATAGACTTTCTCCTGGACGGAGCGCTGCTTGCTCTTCTGGGAGTATTTCTGCACGCCGATGAGCATGTAGGCCTGTTTGAGATAATCGACATAGTTCTTGGCCGTATGCTCGGATTTGAAATGGAAGAGAGCTGCCAGGTCGGTGGTGACAACGATGGCAGGAGACACATTCAGCAGATGGTGCGCCAATTGCTCGAAGGCGGCTTTGTAGACAATCTTGAAGCGTTTCTCGATGTCCCGTTTCAAGATGTTCTCTACCAGCGTATTGACATAACCCTTGTTGTCTTCGATGACCAGCAGTTCCGGGAAGCCGCCCTGTTTCATGTAGTCGTCAAAGGCTGCCCGGCGGAAGCCTTCGGCCTTGGTGGTGCGGCGGTCGGTGTCCACCTGCTTCATTACGCAATACTCCTTGAAGGAGAAGGGGTAAAGCGGAATCTCTTTGTTACGGCCGGTCAGGAAGGTTGCCAACTCGCTGCTGAGGAGCTTGGCATTGGAGCCGGTGATGATGATGTGCATCTTCTTGCGAAGCAGGCGGTTCACGAACAGATGCCAGCCTTCTACATTCTGTATCTCGTCGAGCAGAAGATAATTGAAATCGCCGTAGATCTTGTAGAGAATTTCCAGGACGTCGTTGAGCTGGTCGGCCTGGAGATTTACCAGACGCTCATCGTCGAAATCGGCATAGGCATATTTGACGCCCATACTTTGCAGCGCCTGATAGCAGAGGGTGGACTTACCGCTTCGCCTGACGCCGATGACTGCCTGCGCCTGGGTGCTTCTCAGATCTATCTTCTTCTCTTCCGGCCGGCAGCAGAGGGTTTCTTCAGCTCGGGCTTCCATTTCTTCCTGCTGGTCGGTGAGGATAAATTCCAAGGTTCTCTTATCGATCATGGCGTTGTCTTTCTCGACGTAAAGTTACGACAAATTTTGGTAAAACGCGATATTTTACAAAAAGAAGCATCGCAAAATGCGTTATTTTGCAGAAAACCGATTCTCCAAAGTGGGATCATGTGTCATATCGTCCCCGGCTTCATCAAATGGCTCACCACCCCGTGCCACAGCGAACTCAAGCCGCTTTCCTTGTAACTCAGGTCGCGTTTCCACTTATTGTGGTTCCACCGCCGCAGCTTGAATACCGCCCGCAGCGCCCGGTTCTTCGGCTCATCATTCGGGAACTCCGGCTCAAGGATATCATCCAGCACCCGCTCCTTGAGTGCGGGGTCGACGGCGCATACGGGGAAGAGGGCGGCGTCGAAGCCCAGGTCTTCCACGCAGATGGCATTGAACAACTGATAGATAGGCTTCATGCCGAACTGGTCCAGGATGGCCTCCAGCCGGGGCCAGTCGATCTCGCGGGTATGGGCCTTGACAAAGAACGCCCAGTCCAGCAGGATCCGCAGGTTGATGCCCTTGGCCGTAAAATGGACAATCGAGTGCCGCAGCAGGAAGAGGGCGTGGAGCAGGGGCGACGGGATGCACACCGTTTCCCCGGCGACCACCACCGTATGCGAATCATCCCGGGCCAATGGTTTGAGGATGGCCTCGAAGGCGACATTGGACTGGTGGTGATGGACATTCAGGAAGTCATAGTGGTTCTCGACCCAGAACCCGTTCCACTGGAACACGGTATGGTGATGGTCGGAGGTGTCCACCGGGATCCCCTTCTCCGTCTCCAGCAGCCGGTCCGCCTCCTGGTACCGGTCGAACATCCAGATGTCCATGTCCCCCAGGGGCCGATGGTTGGGTCTGGGCCAATTCAGGGAGCACGCGTATCCCTTGAGCAGCATCATTTTCAGTCCATGCTGCCGATAGAAAGCAGCCAACTCCCCTACCGCCGCGACATACCGGTCATACCGGAACTCATAGCAGTGCATGACCTCCCCGATCCACCAGGCCGTCAGCTTCTCGGAGGGGAAGGCCCCGTCCGGAAACCGCTCCTGCAGTTTGCCGATGCCGTCCAGAATCACCGCCGTCAGCCCGTGCGTCACAGCGAACCCCTTGATCCTCCCCCACTTAACCTTCTCGGGCATGAAAACCCGCTCCGGGTCCCCATGTCCGATCCCCAAGCGCACCAGCTGCAGGATAAACTCCTTATCGGCGATCATTCTTCCCATTTCTTCACATCTTGTTACCAGGTAACAATTTTAATTTATAAAAGTACGGAATATCTCGCAGAAAAGCAAAATTGCCCCGCCATATCCACTTCCCTGAACATCTAAAACATAAAACCCTATAAGAATTATTTCTTGCAAACGCTTTTTTTATATCCCAATCGGGCAAGAAACCAATAATCTCGATTAAAAACAGAAAAAGTTACTGGAAGCAAGGTGAAAGTGAAAGGGTTTGTTTATGGGATTCTTCATATTTGCCTGTCAAAAATAAAATGTGAAAACGACTGTTTGCAACTAAAATTTAGTTACATTTGCAAAGTAAGAAGATGGGGACGAAACAGAAGCTGGTCGAAAGGTTCAAGGGACAACCCTCCGACTTCACCTTTCAGGAAGTGGAAAGATTATTGAAACAGTTCGGCTACGAGCGATGGGACAAAGGGAAGACTTCTGGCTCAAGGGTGATCTTCAGCAGCCACGGTCATCGACCGATAATGCTTCATAAACCCCATCCGGAGAATACGATGAAAGCATATGCAATGAAACAATTGTTAAAGGAGCTTGTAGAAGCAGGCCATATCGAATAATGAGCAATACTTTGAGATATAAAGGCTATACCGGAACTGTCGCGTTCAGTGAAGCCGATCAGGTGTTCTTCGGAAAAGTGGAAGGAATTGACGGGCTTGTCAATTTTGAAGGAAGCAGTGTGCAAGAACTTACCACTTCCTTTCATGAGGCCGTCGATGACTATCTGGCATACTGCGAAGCGGAAGGGATAGCGCCTCGGAAGCAATATTCCGGTACGTTGAACATCCGCATCGATCCCCGTATTCATTCCAGAATCGCCGAGCTGGCCACTGAGGCGGGTATCACCATCAACGCATTCATCAACCGGGCTCTGCAACGCGAAGTTAACTGCCCCCTGTCCGTTCTTCAAGATGGTGATAATCCCTACGGGACGAAGAAGAAAATTTAAAAGAGGTCTAGAGTTGCCTGGCGGGGCAGGTGCGGAAAAGGGGCCGGGACCTGCCCCAAATCATGCAGATATCTGGCCTTTGTGTAAGCATACGAAGAAGTACGTGTCCTGACAAAGTTTGATTGCAACTGGCAAAAGAATGATGCCGGTTGCAATCTTTTTATAGAAGTGGGATGTAAGTTTGTGTTACTTTGCCGAGGTTGCACTCCAGTTCCCTGGGAGAAGGTCTGCGTAGTCTTTCCCGCCCTGTTCGTATTCCGGGATTCTGCGGAGGACATCCTCAAGCCAAGCCCTCTCGTTGACGCCGTGTGCCTTGCAGGTGGCAAGCAGGGAGTAGACCACGGCGGCTCTCTGTGCGGCATCGTCGTCCCCGCAGAAGAGGTAGTTCTTGCGCCCTATGGCAAGAGGCCTGATGCTGTTCTCCACCATATTGTCGTCTATCTTGTAGCGCCCGTCGGTGGTATAGAGCGACAACTTCTTAAGGATCTTGTAGGTATAGGAGATGGCTTCCTCCATCAGTGACTTCGGAGGGCACTTGAGCAGGTTCACCTCCATCCAGGTCTCGAACTTCTTGATTTCCGGATAAGACTCTTTTTTTCGCAAGGCTTTCCTGCGTTCATAGTCAGGCTTCCCGTCCGCCGCATCCAGGGCATCCGCCTTGTCTTCCACATCGTAGAGTTGCCTGATGTAGAAGAGCGCTTCGAGCGCCAGCTTCTCGTTCTCCACCCTGGCGTCGAAGAACTTGCGCCTCGCGTGGGCCCAGCAGCCCAGGAGCAGCTTCCCGTCCATCCCCTCGAAGTGCTCGTATACCACGTAACCGTCACTTTGGATTGCTCCCTGAAAGTCCTTCAGCAGGCCCATGGCCACGCAGGTGCTCCGCGAACCGTGTTCGTAGAAGAAGAACCGGTCGCCCGCCATCACGTCCACGACGCTCCACACGTACCCTTTCACGGCGCGGTGTTTCTCATTGTCAATCACAGGCAAAGTGCTCTCATCCACCTGCACGTAGTCACACGCCAGGACATGCGCCCTCAGCAGATCGTATATGGGCTTGACCTTCCCCACCACCGCTTTGAACCAGTCGTTGATGGTCGAGGCGCTGATGCTGACTCCGAGCTCCTTGTAGGTCTCGATTACTCTGTAGAACGGAAGGTGGTAGACGTATTTGCTGATGACGATGTCCGCCAGGAGGGAGGCGTCGGCCATGCACTTGTGAAGTGGTGCCGGCGGAAGGGCCGCTATCCTGAAGGCCTTCCTGTCCGGATCCGCCACCTGCAGGCTGCTCCTGAGGACGTACTTGTGACGGATGATCCTGCGGATGTACATCTGGCGGGGAACCAATACCAGACTGTCGGTAACCTCGGGGGCCATCTCCGTATAGTCTTCCGCATTCTCGAGTTCGGGATAGAGATGCTCCTCCTTCACCTCCAGGCGGCTGGTGTCGACGGCCTTGCGGACCTTCCGGTCGTGACCTGCGACGTGGATAAGCTTGTCCTGCTCATCGAGGGCCTTCGTCACTGCGGCGTCCAGACGCGCCTGCTCCTGAGGTTCCATCTCCTGCTGGAAAAGGCTTCCCGTGAGTTCCTCCGGCTTCTCGGGAAGGCGGCACCTCTCCGTCTTCTGGCCGAAGAGCATCTTCGTGTATTTGGCAAGGGTCTGCTGCGCGGCGAGAAGCTTGTCCTGCAGCTCGGAGTTCTCTCCTCTGAGCCTGGCGTTCTCGGCCTCCAGGGCCTCCATCCTTTTCCGTTCTTCGGCGGTCATTCTTGTCCGTTCTTTCTGTATGCAATTTACGAAAAAACGGCCATATATGCAAGTGCAAGGCCGTTTTTCCTCAATATATTCTGCTGATTTTCAAGGGTTTTTCCGCTCCGCCAGGGAGGCTTCCATTTGGACGTCCCGGAGCACTTTCAGCCGTTGCAGACGCCGTCGGGGATCATCGATGATTCCCTGGATGGTGTCCAATAGTTTCTGCCATTCGAAGGGCGTTATGGTCGGGTCGCCTTCCTGCGCCCGCTCCACCAGGTGCATCCTCCCATGGTCGAGCCGCTTGTTGTAGATGACAAGACCTCCGGGCTCGTATCTCAGCAGCTTCATCATGTTGTTCGCCGAGTTCACGAACACGAACACGTCACCGCTGTACAGGTTCTGCCCCATGTGGTTGTTCACGATGCCGCTCAGCATGTTGAAGTTCTTCCGCATGTCCGTAGGCTTCGAGTAAAGCCAGAACTTCGTTCCGTCTCCCAGGCTGAACATAGGCTACAGGCTTTTCAGGATCGTATATACCATCGCCGGCGTCAATCCGCCCTGGATGCGCATGTCCGTGCCGGCGACCGTGCGGAGCTCGATGCTCATCCAGTTCTCCCCGGCGGGGTCCGACTTGGATCTGCCGCGGGATGAGGCTGTCCCGGATAGAGGTACCGCCATTCCGGCGGGAAGAACTCCTCCAGCAACCGGCAGGAAGCCCTCTGGGACCTCGCACTTGCCATATTTGCGCTTCCACCAGAAGTACTGATGCTCCGGAATGCCCTTTTCCTGCAGCAGGCGTTTGATGGATACGCCTTTCTCGCGGCTCTCGGCCTGGATCTCTTCGATTTGTTCTCGTGTAAGCATATCAGTTCGTGTTAGTGGGGCAAAGTTACACCACACTTACACAAACTGACAGTCGTACTTTGTCGAATGCTTACCGTTTTGGAGTGGGCATGAAACAACAGTGTTTTGGACCTGTTGAAGAGAATGGCCGGCCCCCAAATCTATCCCTGCAGGTCCCGTTGTACAAAGACCGGCCGGTACAAAGATTAAGAAAAGGATTATCACTTGGGACACGGTGACAAGCGTCCACCCTCATCTTTTTCTGTTTTTAATTCAGATTATCGGTTTCTTGTCCTTTCGTGATAAGAAAAAAGTGATTGTTAAAAATAAAATTGACTGTGTTTTACGTTTTTGATCGTCACATAGCCAGTGCTTTCGCCATCTTATCTACGCATTTCTTTTTCTTCATCATACCCCGGATGCACATACAAATCCATCGTCGTAGAAATAGTAGTATCTCCGAGGATCACCGACACGGTCTTATAATCACACTTACTCTCGATGCATCGCGTGGCAATGCTATGGCACAGGGCATGAAACCGGACCTAGGGAATCTCCAGTTCGTCGGATGCTTACTGTAAGACAGATACTTTCGTTGCAGTATGCCAACTGCCGTGGGCTTTACTCTCGCTCCGGAGTTTGAGTCCGACAGGGGCAAACCTGTCGAACTCAAATCCTTCGCTGAGCGGCCTGTCGTAACTAAAACAGCAGGCTGTTATCCTTCGGAGGTTTCACCTCCGGACGAATTTCAATTAAAGTATGCCAAATCCAGTTTTGCCAACTGAATATTATATCCATTAGTAACCTGGAAACGATAACTGGTATTCGCAGACGGAGATGTAAGCGACCATGAGTACGACTTACTCTGCGCCATAGCAGAAGTGTTGTCAAAGACAGTACTCGCTCCATCTGAAGACTTTATTTTTGGAACTACATTGGTAGACACACCACTGGTTGTAGTGAATCCAACAATCTTAAGCTTCTTATTTTGAATCGCAGGGAGCAACATATAGGAGTCTGACTTGCCTAACATTAAGTAGGATCCCCAATAATATGCCGTCTGGGCATGGAATGAGAAGCTATAACTATCTATCGTATGAGTTCCACTCGTTGTACCAGAGCTTGTCGGGAAACCACTAGGACGCTGCGCTGTACTCGTAAAGTCGATTGAAATAAGTATTGCATCATCCTTGTGGTCATTGTCATAACCATCTGAACTAAGAAATGCTGTACCATTTCCATTCGTCTTGACATACAGATAGTAAGGACCGGTAACAAGAGACAAATTGGAGACGGTACAGGTAGCTGTTGTTAGATTATCACCAGAAGCTATGGTATTCTGAGCAGTGATTCCGGCTGCAGTATTTGAGGATGAAAGTACCCAATCATAGCTGGTAGCATGATCGACGGCTGCCCATGTCGCAGTAAAACTAGTCTTTGATAGTGCTGTAAATGATATGCTGGCAGGGTTACTTAACTGCACAGCACTACCACCGGAGACGGTGATGTTATAAGACTGGGGCTCAGCAGCAGTATAGTTAGCATTGCCCGCAAATGTAGCGGAGATTGTTGCTACTCCATTGGAGACACCAGTCACTTCGCCCGTGCTAGCATCAACGGTTGCTACGGAAGTATTACCGGAAGTATAAGTAATCGAAAGGCCGTTGGAAATCGTAGTGGTATTGGTGACCGAATTCCCAACAGTGACGCCAGTAATTGGGTTGGTAAAGGCATCAATCGTCGGTGTAGCCTTGTTAATAGTCAGCGTGTAAGACGCGCTGCCGGCGCGATAGGTCTTCTCTCCGACAGTTTGCTCGTTCCAGGTCAATGTAATAACCGCCTTACCAGCATTACCGGCGCCAGTCAGAGTAATGGCTCCATCAGAACCAACCTTTGCTACAGTCTCGTTGTCAGATGAACAAGAAGTAAAGGAAATACCCGGCTTATCAAGTGTAGGAGGTGTATAGCTCTCTCCATATGTGATGGTTTCACTAGACACAACACTATTATTCTTTTTATACTGAACACTGGCATCTACCTTTCCATCGTTCTTCTTGTATAGGTACACCTTACCATCATCTCCATAGTTGCTGGCAGTTGCTGAATTATAGCTTCTCCAGTCAGAACCGGTACTATATGTGGCACAATAACGATCATTTGAATTATCTTTCAGGCTAAATGCAGGAGCAGATCCATTGACCGCTATAGTCCAGGTATGATCCGATGTGGTATTTACACGAAGCTGATTATTATTCGACGTGCCTGCTACATACAGATAGTAACTCGTTTGCTGTGTAGATTTTGTAGACTTTATTGTCATCGCGCTACTAGAGGTTCCAATAAATGTCCAGGTCATGTCGCTGGTCACTCCACTGACAATATCAACACTATTGGAATTGGAAATAGTGACCTTAGTATCAGCGCTCTTAACAGGGCCTGCTTTTGTTGCCGTAGAATTCGGCAGGAAGTATCCATCATTTACGATTACATACTCACCGGCAGTAACATCTTTTAGGGCCGTTACCTTCTCATATCGTTCACTCACCAGCACGTTAAGATCAACAGTCTTGGTTGTGCCGCCCTCGGTGTAGGAGATGGTTACAGCTACTGCTGAGCCAGCACTGGTAAAGGTTGCGGGGCTGTCATAGTTAGTAGTGCAACTGCTTGTCACATTAGCTGTGGATTCATCGTTGTATGTTGCTGTAACGACCGCACCCTTCATACTGAAACTCTCGCCAATGGAGTATGCCATCTTAGTAGGGTTGGTAGTGACGGCGATGGAGCTCAGTGCTAGAGCAGCGGCAGGGGCAAAGGTTTTGGTTGCATAAGAACTTGGAACTACCCAGCCTCCATCTACAACGGAAGATACCTTCACATAGAGAGTATACTCAGTATTGTTGGAAAGACCTGTTACCGTTTTAGAATATACACCATCCGAAACAGTAAAGCCGGTAATGGCGGTAGTACCTTCGTTGGGGTTACCCTCGCTATCGAAAGCATCGCCGTCGGCGGAACGATAGTAAGCCACGTAGCCGGTAGCGTGTTCATCGGCTGTCCAACTGATTTCGACCTGTTCGTCTCCAGCATTGGCAACAATGTTGGTCGGGTTTGGCACCAGGGCGCTGGTCTGGGTCAATGCAATTTCCTTTGCTGCTGCGCCGGAGGCCTTCAGCGTTAGGGTCGCGGTCTTGTCAACGTCCGTTGCATTGGCGCCGCTGGCGGTTACAGTCAGGACACCACCCTCAATCGCAACCGAAGAAATCCACTTATAAGCATCAACCTCTTCGGGCTCAACAGGATATTCCACACTCCAGGACATACCCAGCCCATCAATGGCATTGGAAAGGGCCACGTTCGTGGAAGCGCTGGTTTCGCCAACATCAATGGTAAAAGCATCCTCATCACTGGTGATTGTAGGAACGGGGAAAGACGTGCCAGGAATAATCAACTTAATATCGTCAACACGAACATTCGAGGATTCCGAATTACTGAACACTAATACAATAGAGTTAGCCTTCTTAGAATTGCTGACGGTAGCTGTGTATAGCGATTTCTGTGAATTAAAAGAGCCGGAAACAGTTACGCCGTCAGTAGTTGAGCTAACAGTTATTCTATCATAATTCTCACGGAATGTGAGAGTCATCGTTTCCGCACCATTCGTAGGAATAGCGGAAGCAGTAAATGAGCCCGAGGCCTTGCCGACAAGCAATTCGGGCGACGATCCGCCAGCTAGTTCTTCATTATAAGTTTTCGTATCAGAGCCACCATTCACGCAGGCATAAGTAATACCACTAGACTGTTCACCCACAGAGAAGCTACTGAAATTCTCGCTCCAAAGAACCGTCTCAGGAGCGCAGTTCAGCGCCGGAGCAATAATAAGCTTATTGGCAGTAATTACAAGAGCCTTTGGCGAAGTAACGCTAAAAAGGGGCGTGCTGGCTAAATCATTATAGAAAGCAATCGTAAAACCGCCAGTAAGGGTTACGACAGGGAGCGGAATATAGAAAACCTTACTGGAGGAGTAATGAGCCGAGAAATCCACCACAATCCGTTTTTCACTATCAGTAGGATTCTCTTTATCATCGGAAAGATAAAATGATTGCTCAGAAGAATCAAACGTAAAAGTACCGGAAATCTTCTTGCTCGCAGCAGTAAATACCAAGTATTTGGCCTCTGAAGGAATATTGTAGCAGATGAGCTTAAGAGTACCGCCAACTGCCGAGAAAGAAGCCTGCGGCTCGTTGTCAACTATCGCAATCTTAGCAAACATCGGCATATTTGAAGCATCTGCCGACCAGACCTGATTCTCATCAATCACGAAATCGACAAATGCACCAGCAGATACATGATTGGCGCTAACCGGATACAAAGCATATCCCCCCTCCAATTCATCGGAATCAGGAATAGTACCGGAAAAGTTAGTGGTCAGACCCGCATCTTCAGCCGTAAATTCACGATTAGTACCCTCGGAAGTAAGAATGGTAATATGGTCACTAGCCTGCCACTTGAAAACTCCTGCATTATCGGCAGAAACCCTGGTGGCATCGCCCACCTGGGCACTGAGGGAAACAGCTTTTTCCGCAACCACTTGAGGATCTTCCGGATCCAGCGTCTCTGTTACCTTAGAGCAACCAAAGGCTGAGAGAGCTGTAACTGTTGCAATAATTATGACAAACTTTTTCATAACCCAATCATTTACAATTATTGATTACCATCCCCAACCATCATCGTCAGACTGATCGTCAATTACAGCCTTGGGCGAAGCAAACGAATTCCCTTTTGTCGACTTTTCGAGCGAGAGAATCGCCCTCTCAATCCGCACTACGACCACTTCGGTCTCCGGTGCTTCATAGTTTTTCGTTTTCATAATTATGTTTCTTTATTGGTTATTCCACTTATGCCTAAGATAAACTACAACGCCGTAGTCACTTCCGTATCCTGCGCAGCGATTGTCTTCTGAGTCAGCGTGACCGTGGCACCCATGAACTTGGTGACCATTTTGCCATTGTCGTACAGTTTATCCTTCGGAATGGACTTAGTGCCCTCATAAAGCGCAGCATTATTATCCACATAGGTGAAGAAGTACTTATCAGCGGGATCATTTGCTCCCCGTTGTACTCATTGCGGATGGCAACATAGTATTCCTTTTTGTTGACAAGTTCTTGACCGATATTAACGAAAATCGACCCATAGGTCGGCGTACCGTCCATGGAGAGCGAACGGACAAGCTTGTTGTTCTGGGAATAAACGGTGAATCCATTCAGCCCAACCTCGGTAGCCCCCAGCATGAACTTGAAGCGGTAAATGCTCTGCTGGTTGACGAAAGGGACGGCATCCCCGCTCACGATGATATTCCCGCTGGTCTTACCTGTCACGGTCACCGTTGCCTTGGAATAGTCAAAATCTCTGGGCAGGTCACCCTGCTGTCCGTTGTAGTACCAAGCATAGCTTTCCTCTCCCCTACTCGGGAAAAACAGCGTAAGCTCGTCATCGGCCTTTAGGGCGGAGGCATTGTCATTAAGGTCTCCGGAAAGAGTGGCATTAGGGCCATCGTTGCCTTGGTCCGTATGGGCTGTAAGCGTACCCAGATAGGTCTCCCCAAAGAAGACATCTACCTGTTCGCCCTCGTGCCACACAGCATCCAGTTGCTTTCCATCATTCGAAAGCACCAGTGTACGAGTATCCAGTCCTTTGGTCGCCTGGAGGGTAAGAGTCCAGGTCTCAGTGGTATTCTCGTCCGGTAGCTGCTCCTCCTGCACTCTCTGGCAAGCGGAAAGAACGGTGCCCAGCAGGGCGGCAGCGATAAAAAATCTATTGTATTTCATATTGTAATCCTCCTATTCGCTAACGATGTAATACGCTTTGTGGGCAGGGATGTTTCTCCCATCGGCCAACGGATAGAATCCGAGCACGCCATCCATGATGTTCAGTACGTACGGTGTACCCTCGACGTCCTCTCTCGGGATATCCGTGTTGGAGCCTTCAAGGATGTTGTCGCCAACTTCCATTTCCTCCGCGGTAACATTATCAGCCCTCTGCAGGGTAACGCTGGACGACTCGGCGATGATGATGACGGCGGTTCCAGCAGGAATCGTGCGACCGGGCGTGTCAGGATCCGACGCAACAAGCTGATAGAGCTGATGATCGGCATTCATCGTGTAGGCCTTCGCGCCCACCGGTAAGTTGTAATCAGCAATGCTGGTGTAGAACGTCGCCCAGTAGCGGCCGTCGCAGAAGCCTGCGGTGAGGGTGAAAGATTCCGGAATGTCAAGCTTATATAGAGACAGGGCGCCACCGGTTGAAGTGGCATAACAGGCAAAACCGTAATTCGTGTTATCGTTAATGTTATTCCTCAGATTTGCATTAACTTTCGCCGCTGCATTCGCTTTATTCACAAAATCATAAGTTCCATTACTGGCGGTAACAGTCCACATGGCTTTGTCATCGGTACCATCGGCGAGCATCTGGGCCTTATTCTTCGCGCCTGTACCAGCAGCGTAAGCATTCGCCTCCGCATTGTAAATGGTCCAATAATCACCACTGGGAGCGATGTGCCAGATGATGGAAGCCTTGTCGGTTTCAATCACGTTGTTCTTTGGAGTAACTGATTCATATTGCAGACGATCGTTAGAGACCGTGGTATTCATGGCGCTTCCCTCATAGTAAATGAGATAGTCACCTTCAGCGAGGTCACCAGTGAAGAGCTTGAACGGGAGAGTCACCGGCGGTGCGACATACGCAGCCTGGCTGACGGTGACAAGGCCGGAATAAACGTCATTGTCTTCTGCGTCTTTACCGTGAACCTTGAAATAGGCGGCACGGGCTTCGCCGGTATTTGCCGAAATACTGTACTCAAGCCCATAATTAGCCTTGAAAGCCAGATAGAACCACTCGGGAGAACTATAAACGATGGTTTCCTCCGTATCGTCCGTATACCAAACGACACTAAGACCCTTATCGAAATCAATCGATGTATAGGTCACATCGATGGAACCCTGAGCACCGTCAGCAGTGGCCTCTACGGAATAGGAATCGAGGGTGATCTCAGGGGCAGGTGCAACATATTTCGCCAAGGAAATATTGCCTAAAGCGACATTGCCGTTGGATTTAGAAGTATAGATCCATTTGATGTAACGGACATCAGCGGCCAGGTTATCAAACTCCTCAGACAGAGTGCTTGAAAGATCATCAGCATCATAAGCCTTAAGATCGGTATACGTCGTGCCATCGGTGGATGTCTGCACTGTGAAAGTGCCTCCGCTGAAGGAATTGCCCTTAATGTCGAATTTCAGTGTACCAGGGCGCTCGTTGAATCGAAGCAGGACATAGTCGCCAGTGCCATCAAACTTCAGCTTGGGGGAACTGCCATAGTCCGCTCCAAGGCCATCCTGAGTGAACCCATCGGTTAAAGCTATCTGACTACTACCACCATCAAAGGTAAAAGGCAACGGAGCGATGGGTAAAGGTGTCACACTGCCAGAGAGGCTGACAGAAACGTTGCTCGCTCCAGCAGAAGTTAGGGTAATGGTGCCTTTATAGGAGGTGTCAACATTTAATCCTGCTTTCAGACGGACATAGACGGTGGTTTCATCGGCCTGGGTGAGGGTCAAGCTGTTCGTGTATCCGCTATTCTCCGTCAAGGACATTTCGTAGTCACTGGAATCCCCTAAAGAAAGAGAGATGTTACCGGAAAGGCTCGTACCCGAAACAGTGAGAGTTTCAACAAGACTCGGGCCCTCTCCTTTCATATATGAAAATCCGGACAGGGTGTTGGTGCTGACGACGATGGTCGGAACGGCGGATGCCGCAATATCATTAGCACTGCGCGGAAGGATTTCCTTGGTATTATTAAACTGCTGATAAATTCCTGAAATATTATACTTCTTCCCATTCACAAGGGTAGTGCCGAAATCATACAAAGAGGTAAAAACTTGAAGAGTCGTCGTACCATCGGTGAGGTAATACTTAGTGGTATTACCGGAAGAATCAACGTTGCAGGTAAGATTGGAATAGCTCACCAGAACACCTGTGTTAATTCCAGTGAGGTCGGCCATGGCAATATCTTCAGCGCTGACAGTGCCGCCGGAGGCGATTGTCAGGTCAGAAGAGTTCAGGTCAGTGATTTCTGCAAAGCCGTTATAGAGCTGAATCTTGCAGGGAACAGATGTGCCAGAAAGGATGGATCCCGCCGAATAGGTGTCACTCATGTCAGAACTACTGAAAATAACGAATCCTTTGGTACCATCTGTCACAAATACATTCTTGCCATTGGTTGAGACACCTGAAACCACCCAATTATCGAAAGTGACGAGTACATCAGTCGCGGTGCCACCGGCAGTGGTTGCAGCGCTGAAAATAGCATCCATCGTGGTGAGATGGGCAGGCGCCTTAGCCTGGGTAACGGTTACAACCTTATCTGCTGCGTCTGTGAAAGAGAGTTTGACAGTAGCGGTACGCGCCGTGGTTGCAGTGTTGGCAGAGCAGGTAAAAGGTACTGTTGAATCAGTAACCGTTCCTAATGTCAGCCAGTCACCAGAAGTTACAGTTGCAGAGACATTGCCAGTGCCATTTGCCAAACTGTACCCAATTGAACCTACCGTCGCGTTGTAGGCAATGTTAACATCATCTGCAGAGATGGAAGGGCCAGACGAAGAGCCTGTTGAATACGTGATAGAAATGCTATTGATTTGAACCTGTCCGCTAGCTTGGTGGTTGGCAACGACAAAAGATGTACTATTGATACTATAAACGCCATCTTTATTGGCAGTGACTTCACTATTCCCCACCAATACAGTAGCAGTTCCAGATTTGACACTTAAGGTGATGCTCGTAATTGAATAACCCTGCGCTAAGCAAGATACTGTAATAGTCGAGCCATTACCTGACTGCCCGGTGCCTCCTGCGTATAAACGAATGGTTCCGTCCTTGTTAAGACCGGGTAAGTTGCTTGAGCCGGCCTTCGCCCCAACAACAGACCAGTTCGTTACGTTAAGTCCCAACTGTGCTGCATCATTGTTGCCAGTCATATTGGTTGTAGTGGAACCAGAATACGACATTGTAACGACGTCCCCCCAAACACTAGCAGCAGTGAACACGGAAAGCACGGCTACGGATACCGATGCAATCAAGAATTTGGTAATCTTTTTCATCGTTCTGTCCTCCATCATTACTCGTCATAAAGATCAAGATCATCGTAATCACCATACCCGTCCCGCTGTCCGTTCATGTGATTCGTAAAAGTCAGGAATTCTTCCTCGAAGTCCACTGGGAGCAGCTTCATCCCGGGGGACAGATAAACAAGTCTTTCAGTTTTCATATAGATAGTTATTAATTACCGCTTTTACATACGCGTCCAAATTTACTCAATAAATCAAACTTATCAAACAGGAAATCGTTCATTTTTATTAAGAAAACATGCACAAAAAAGCCCCTGACACGCGTCAGGGGCAGGAAGCTATTGGTTCACCGTCAGTTATTCCGACACATCGACATATGTGACGACCCGTTCGGCCACGACACCACCGACCGAGGGGGCAATCGCCGCTTCGATCTTGTAGCGGCCCGACTGGGTGAGTTGGAACGAATCATAGGACTGCGGAATCGAGACACGGTTCCCGTCCGGGTATGTGATGGTCCAGACGGTACCGGCATACTTCGCGCCATAATTGGCAATCTTGAGCGGGAAGATGTCGTCCTTCGCGTAGGAACTGTTCGTCCGGATGAAAGCCACCGGAACAATCGGAATCTCGCCGATCACCGAGCCGTCATCGTCAAAAGGCATCGGCTTCAGGTCCAGGGTATTGCCTCCGGCATGATAATACAGCGCAATGCAATCGCCCATCGCGAGGGAAGTGTTTGCAGGAACCGTGCAGGAGATACTTCCGGACCAACTGCTCGCCTGTCCCGGCCAAGACGAAGAAGTATACAGACTCACATTCGTAGATCCGACCTGAGTCACCGTACCATCCTTTTTGCGGAGACAGGCATAAATCTTATTCTTGCTGTCACCTGAACCCCAATTGTTTTGCCCCACGTAGTTTTGGGTTCCGGTAACCTTGACCGTCCCGACACTCAAGGTAAACGACTTTCCAGATTCGATGGTAGAGGTTGTCGAAATACCGGCCGTCGTGGACGAAGAATACAGCGTCAGATAGGGTTCCTGTTTCGTGACCTGGTCCTTATCCGGGAAGAAATCGAAGATGGCGTCGCAGTCCCTTTCCCAAATCTCTTCTTCACCGGTTTCCCCGTCTTCGCCCGTTTTCAAGAAATCGTAATGATAATAGCCGTTATACAGGGTGCGCCATCCGAAATTCACATGGAATACATCCTGCTCACCGAAGCGTCCGTAACCGTCAAAGACAAAAGCGTGTCCGTGCTGTCCGTCCGAAGTACTGCCGGAATAGATTACCGGGTGCTTGGCCAGTTCCGTCTTGAGCAGACGGGTCCACTGATCGGAATTGTAACGATCGGCCAGTTCGACACGCCCGCACTTGCTCATATAGAAATTATTGGAAAATCTGTCAGGAATCCTGTCCGTATATGCACCGGTCCCATCTGAGGAATACATAGCCTCGATGATGGCGCCGCAGTCGGCCATCAGGCGGCTGAGATTGTCCAGCAATGTCGTTTTGCCGGCTTCCTTGGCATCCCTGATCGCCTGGGGGTTGCTCAGCGTCCGCAGGCCTTCCCAGTCGAAGTCTGTCGTTCCCAGGTTGTACGGGGAATTCGCTACACGATTATTGTTATAGACCGTGTAATTGATGGTTTTCGTCACAGGCCTGGCCGGCATCTGGTCCGGATAAATCCCACTGAGGGTTGTCAACACTTCCGCGACGGCAACGGGGACACAACCGGCCACGGAGAGTTTATTATCCTTGTCCCGCGGGCAGTATTTATTGAAGATATTCTCCCCGAAAAGATCAAGGTCCTTGTTCCCCTGGTCCCATTCGGGTGTGAGATGCCCGACCTTGTCCACGACCTGCGTCTCATCCACCGACCAGACATCCAGCCGCGTCGGCGCTGCCTTTGCCCATTGCTTCCGCACGCCTTCGGCAGGCGTCTTCGTTGCGCGGACCTGTGCCTCCATCCGCTTCATCCACCATGCCACGTGCTCGGGCATGTCATCCGGATCGAAGCTGCCGTTCTCGGAGATCGCCAGCACGGGGACGGTGTTGTCATCCCCGGAGATGATCACAAAACCGCCGCTTCCGCCGGTGAACACATACATGGCCGGCTGGTCCTGCGGATCCGTGCCGGTCCAGACGAGCTTGACGCCTGCACTCCCCTTCCGGAAACTGTTGGCGGACAGGATCCGCTCCGCGATCTCCTGCGCCGTCTTCTCGGAAACAGGACCGGCCTTCAGCACCTGCCCGGACAGGGCAACGAAGCTCACGGCAAGCAGGATGATTCCTATTTTCAATGGTCTATTCATCGTTTAAGCGACAGTTATTCAACTATTCTACATTCACAAACGTTACAACCCTTTCCAGGACTTCCCCGCCGACCGTTTCGGCGATCGCCGCCTCGATCTTGTACCGGCCCGTCTGGGTAAGCAGGAAGGAGTCATTGGACTGCGGAATCTTCGCGGACGTTCCGTCGGGATAGGTGATGGTCCAGACGGTCCCCGCATACGGTGCACCGTAATTAGCGATCTTCAGCGGGAAAACATCGTTCTGTTTATACGAACTCCTGGTCTGTATAAACGCCGTCGGCGTTATCGGAATCTCACCGACTACTGCTCCGTTGTCATCATAGGCGACGGGAACCAGCCTGTCCCCACCGGTCGCGTAATACAAGGCAATGCAATCGCCGAGCTCCAGGGAAGCATTCGAGGGAATCTCGCATTTGATTTCCCCGGACCACTTATCCGGGACCTCCTCACCATACAAATAAAGACTTGTGTTATAGAGCTCCACCCAGTCCGTCACCCCAATCGTCACCAGTTCTCCGCTTTTTTTCCGAAGGCAGGCATAAATTCTGTTCAGGTCAGGAAAATAGGTACCATTATAGTCTGTCAAACCGGTATTCCGGATCGCTCCGGCGACCTGCAAAGTGAACGTCGCTCCCGGGCCAACCGCCGAAGACACCGTAATCCCCGGCGTTTCTATGGTCTCAGTCGGGCACAGCTTCAGATACGGGGAGTCCACCGTCGTTTGGTTCTTGTCCGGGTAGAAACCCAGGACTACGTCACAATTACTTTTCCAGACTTCATTCTCGCCCGTTTTCATGTTGTCGATGTAATAATACCCGTTACAGATGCCGCGCCATCCGAAATTCACATGGAAAACATCCTGTCCATCAAAGCGGCCATAGCCGTCAAGGACAAAAGCATGACCGTGCATTTCGTCTTCAGTTAATCCGCCATAGACGAGGGGGCGCTCCGTCAGCTCAGCCTTCAGCATCCGGACCCACACGTCGGGAGAGTCCTTGTAAGCCCTTGCATACTCCATCCGTGCGCTGCGGGACATCGAAAAATAATAGCGCATATTGAAGGGGATGTACTCGGATAAGGCAGCCGTATCGTCACTGGTATACATGGCATGGACGATGGCGCCGCAGTCAGCCATCAGGCGGGCCAGCTGATCGAGCAAACCGGTCTTCCCCGCATTAATGGCAGCCTGGATGGCGGCCATGCCTGTCAGGGAGCGCAGACCCTCCCAGTCATACGCCTCGACCGTCCCCAGCTGATAGGGATGATCTGCGGTGGCGGCAGCCACGTAGTTGTCGTATCCTTCGTATGAGGCGATTTCGGGTTCATAGTCCTCAATAACGCCCGACGAGGTGGCCGGCATCGAGTCGGGATAAAGCCCGCTCATCGTGGTAATCACTTCGGCTGCGGCCGTCGCGACGCAGCCCGTGATGGACAGTTTATTTTCCTTGTCCAGCGGACAGAACTTGTTGTAGACAGACTGATGGAAGATGACCTCGTCTGCATTTCCCTGGTCCCACTCAGGCGTAAGATGCTCAACCTTGTCCACGACCTGGGTCTCATCCAGATTATATGCCCTTGTCGCCGCGACCTTTGCCCACTGCTTCTTGACGCCTTTAGCAGGCGTTTTCGTAGCGCGAACCTGCGCTTCCATCCGTTTCATCCACCACTGCACATGCGCGGGCATATTCTCTGCCTCAAAGCGGCCTTTATCCGAAATAGCCAGTACGGGGACGGTGTTGTCATCGCCGGAGATGATGACAAAACCGCCGCTTCCGCCGGTGAACACGTACATCGCCGGCTGGTCCTTGGGATCCGTTCCGGTCCAGACGAGCTTGACGCCCGCACTCCCCTTCCGGAAACTGTTGGCAGAAAGGATCCTTTCCGCTATCCCCTGCGCCGTCTTCTCGGAAACCGGGCCGGCCTTCAGCGCCTCCCCGGACAGGAAGGCGAGGCCCGCCATAAGAAATAATATGAGGGGCCTTTTAATCATTGTCCTCCTCCTCTGCCAGCATGAGAATAAAACCGATTCCCGAGGTGTTGTCCTGCAGCCAGACCTTGCCTTCGGACTTTTTCACCACGCGCATCTGCGTGAAAGCCGGCTGCGTGAGGGAGGTGGGAAGGCCCGTGGCCTGCTCCACGGTCACATTGTACTTCTTGCCGTTATTCAGCGTGTAGGGCATCCGGACGCCCAGGGCAAATCCTTCCGCCCAGTCCTGCAGGCGCAGGTAGCGGGACGTCTCCGAATTCAGGTAGGCGTACTGGCCCTTTCCGTCCAGATACTTGCAGATCTCATTCATTTCCCCGTCCGAAGATGTGCCTGAAAAAGCTCCGATGGCCTCAGACTGGAGGAAAGTGGCCTTATAATCCGGAGCATAGGTGAGGGCAGGCATCGTCACGACGACATTCCGTTCCATGGCGTTACCGTCATCGGCCTTGGCGTACCGGACCATGGCCTTACCCGCCTGATCATAAACTTCAATCAGGTATCCATCCTTCAGGGTGCCGGCCGGAACGACCAGATTGAAAGACTTGCCTTCGTCCGTGAGGGCGACGCCCTCGCCGCAGTCCAGCGTGAGCCGGCTGAAGGACTCGTCGGTCTGGTCCGCATCGAAGGTGAGCGTCGGGCCGGCCGCCTCCGCGATACCGCTGACCGTTGCCGTACCGAAGAGGGTCTCCTGCGCATAGGACAGGATGCGGATGCTGCCGATGGTGGCATTCCCCTTCAGGGTGAGCGACAGGACGCCCATCAGGTTCCGGAACACCATCTCGTCCAGCTGGTCACCCTGACCGGCGGAAATGTTGGCCCCGTTCCCGAAACTCCCGGCCGCATAGGCCTGCGAGGAAGGGATGCCGAGGCTGATGGTTTCGCCCTGCGCGCCAGTTGCGACGCTGGCGGGATAGACAGCCCGGAAGGGACCGCTGCCGATGTTGCTGGGCCCGCTGAAGGTACCCGTCTGGGTCCCTTCGCCGCCCGTCAGGGTGAATTCCACACCGGTGGTGTTGTTCTCATTGAAAACCCGGATCTTGTCGCCTTCGCTCCAGCACACCTTGTTGCCCGTCCCCAACTGGGTACGGGTACCGGTCTCCAGGACGGCAGTGAAAGACATGGAATCGGAAACGGCCTGGGCCGGTTCCGTCTGCGGGTTTTGTCCAGGGTCCAGCTCCGTGGTCCTTGCACAGGAGAGGACGAGGGCGCCGGCAAGAAGGGCAGCGCCGAAAAGGGAGAAGGTCTGTCTCATGGCGGGGAAGGATTTAAGAGTCATAATCGTCATCATCCCATCCGGAGCCTTCTTTTCCCCCGAATGTTTCATTGCCCTGGGTCAGGCAGATATTCTGCGGCAGCGCGATCACAAGGATGCTGAACCGCGGTTTCTCGTAGTTCTTTTTGGACATTGGCTATCCGTTTTTAGGTGCTCTGAATGCAAATATAAGCTTTTTTTATTAACTTTGTATAATCAGTAAACGTCGAATATGAGAAACAACGAAGCGCTGCGCTGCCTGCTGTGCAAGAAACCGAAATGCTCCCTGCAGGGGTGCCCTGTCCATACACCCGTCCCCGAATGCGTCCAGCTGTACCGGGAAGACCGCCTGGAAGAGGCCGGTAAGATCCTGTTCGGGAACAATCCGCTCTCGGCCATCACCTCCCGCGTCTGCGAATGGAAGCAGTTCTGCTACGGCCATTGCGTCCTGAACGTGAAGAGCATCCCCGTCCGCTGGTACGAACTTGAGCAGGAAATCTCCGACGCTTACCTGTTCGGTGCACGCCTGGAACGGGAAAGCGACGTCCTCGCCGGCAAGCGGATCGCCCTGGTGGGCGCCGGTCCGGTGGGCATCTGCGCCGCCGTCTGGCTGTACCGGGCCGGAGCCGAGGTGTCCATGGCCGACGCGAATCCCCGCATCGGCGGCGTCCTCCGCTACGGCATCCCCGCCTTCCGCCTGGACCGCAAGTATGTCAATGCGTTCGAGCGGATGTTCGAGCAGGCCGGCATCAAGTTCCAGGGCGGCATGGAAGTGGGCAAGGACATCGCCCTCGACCGCGTGGCGGCCCGGTATGACGCCGTCCTCGTGGGCGCCGGCGCGGAAAAGCCCGCCACCCTCCAGATTCCCGGTGAGGGAAAGGGCCTGCAGGCACTCCCCTTCCTCCGGAATCCGTCCGCCTTCGACCTGGGCCGGAAAGTCATCGTCATCGGCGGCGGCAACGTCGCCATGGACACCGCCCGCACCGCCATCCGCCGCGGCGCGGAAACCTGGATCTACTACCGCAAGGACTACGGCAACATGCCCGCGAACCCCATCGAGGTGGAAGGCGCTATGCGCGACGGCGTGCATTTCCGCGTGTTCCAGGCCCCCGTGGAGGTCAAGGCGAACAGCGTCGTCTTCTGCGACTGCCAGAACGAAACCGATCCCGAGACCGGCCGGGTCGTGACCCGCATCATCCGCGGCACCGAGCACGAAGTGGAATGCGATACCCTGCTCACGGCCATCAGCGAGAAGCCGGACTACTCCGTCTTCACGGGCTGCGAGCCCACCCTGGACGCCTCCGGCTGGCCCGAAGTGACCGCGGAAGGCCAGGTCGTGATCCCCGGCATCGACAATGTCTTCGTCGCCGGCGACTTCCGCTACGGTCCCAAGACCGTCGTCGAGGCTGTTGCCTCCACCCGCACGGCCGTCAATGCCATCATTGCCCGGTTCGGAAACAAGACGGAGGAATAGATTTTTCGACTTCGCCTTCGGCTCCGCTCAAAATGACAAACAATAAGGTATGAAAGCCATCCTGATATATTCCGGAGGACTGGACAGCACGACGCTCCTGTATGAGTACAGGGAGAGCATCGCACTGGCGGTTTCCTTCGACTACGGGTCCAAGCACAATGCCCGGGAGATTGCCTTTGCCCGGGAGCATTGCCGGAAGCTGGGCATCCCCCACCTCACGATTCCCCTGGAGTTCATCGGCCAGTACTTCCGCAGCGACCTCCTCCTGTCCGGCGGCGAGATCCCGGAAGGCCATTATGCCGATGAGAACATGAAATCCACCGTCGTCCCCTTCCGCAACGGCATTATGCTGGCCATCGCGGCCGGCCTTGCCGAAAGCCGCGACCTGGACACGGTCCTCCTGGCGAATCACGGCGGCGACCACACTATCTACCCCGACTGCAGGCCGGAGTTCATCGACGCCTTCGACCGCGCCGCAAATGCCGGCACCTACAACGGCGTCCGCATCGTCTCCCCCTACTGCAACATCACCAAACGGGACATCGCCCTCCGCGGCCAGGCCCTCGGCATCGACTACGCCCGCACCTACTCCTGTTACAAGGGCGGCGAAAAGCACTGCGGCCGCTGCGGCACCTGTACCGAACGCAAAGAAGCCCTCGAAGGCTTCGACCCCACTGAATACGAAGCATAAACGCCTATGTACTACGTCTGTAAACGACTCGAAATATCGGCCGCCCACAGCCTGATGCTCTCCTATGAGAGCAAATGCGAGGCCCTCCATGGCCACAACTGGATCGTCAAGATCTACTGCAAGTCCGAAACCCTGAACCAGGACGGCATGGTCACGGATTTCACCCTCATCAAGCGCGACATCGAGAAAGCCCTGGACCACCAGAACCTGAACGCCGTCCTCCCGATGAACCCCACCGCCGAGAACATCGCCCGCTGGATTTGCGACCGTACCCCCAACGCCTACAAAGTGGAAGTCTGGGAGTCCGAAATGAACATGGCCGCCTACGAGCGCGACTAGGAAGGAACCCAAAAGAAAATGGTCGTGGTGGAAGGGTATGGGGTGACATCCCAAAACCTGTGGCCACCCTCGGCCGCATAAGAGGGAAGGTCCGAATCCTGTGGGAGGGGTCGCGAAGCGACGGTTTTGGGATGTCACCCCATACCCCGGAACCTGAACAGAACCCGAGCAGAACCCGAACTACACCTGAACTAAACCGGAACCTAGAACTAACCACATACCGTGTACAGAGTCAACGAAATATTCTACAGCCTCCAGGGAGAGGGCTTCTGGACCGGGACACCGATGGTGTTCCTGCGGTTCAGCGGATGCAACCTGAAGTGCCCGTTCTGCGACACCGACCACAGCGCCTTCCGGGAAATGACCGCGGAGAAGATCGTGGGAGAGGTGGCCAAGGCCGGGGGTGACTGCCGTCGCGTCTGCGTCACCGGCGGAGAACCGTCCCTGCAACTGGATGCGGACCTGGTGGAAGCCCTGCATAGAGCGGGATTCCGGATCCACATCGAAACCAACGGAACCCGGGCACTCCCGGAAGGCGTGGACTGGGTGACCGTGAGCCCGAAGAGCGAGGTGGAAGGATTGAAGGGAGACGGAACCGTCGTGCTGGAAAAGGCCGATGAGGTGAAGGTCGTGTACCTCGGGAAGGAGGTCGAGAAGTGGGCGGCGTTCCCGGCCCGGTGGCATTTCCTGCAGCCGTGCTCCTGCCTGAATACGGAACAAACCGTGGATTATATCCGGCGACACCCAAACTGGCGGCTGTCGCTTCAGACACATAAACTATTGAACATCAGATGAAAAGGAACGAGTACGATGTCATTATCGTCGGCGGCGGCATCACCGGCGCGGGGACCGCGAGGGACTGCGCCATGCGCGGCCTGAAGGTCCTCCTCATCGAGCGCCACGACATCGCCACCGGAGCGACGGGCCGGAACCACGGCCTCCTGCACTCCGGCGCCCGGTATGCCGTGACCGATCAGGAATCGGCCAATGAATGCATCCGCGAGAACCGGATACTCCGCCAGATCGCCTCGCATTGCGTGGACGAGACGGACGGCTTCTTCATCACCCTCCCGGAGGACGACCTGAACTATCAGGCCAAGTTCGTCGAATCCTGCCTCGCCGCCGGCATCGACGCCGAGATCGTGGACCCGAAGGAGGCCCTGCGGATGGAGCCCGCGTTGAATCCCGACCTGATCGGCGCCGTCCGGGTGCCGGACGGCAGCGTGGACCCGTTCCGCCTGTGCGCCGCCAATATGGTGGATGCCAAGCTGCACGGAGCCCAGGTGCTCCTGTATACCGAAGTCACCGGATTCATCAAGAACGGCGACCGGATCCAGGGCGTCAAGACCTATAACCACCAGACCCACAAGAGCGGCGAGTATTACGCGACCATCACGGTCAATGCCGCCGGCATCTGGGGCCAGCACATCGCCGACCTCGCCGGGGTCAAGATCGGGATGTTCCCCGCCAAGGGCGCCCTCCTCATCTTCGCCCACCGCGTGAACGACATCGTCATCAACCGGTGCCGGAAACCGGCCAATGCCGACATCCTCGTGCCCGGCGACACCGTGTGCATCATCGGCACCACCTCCACCAAGATTCCCTTCGAGGAATGCGACGGGGTCCATGTCACTCCGGACGAGGTGAACCTGCTGATCGAAGAAGGCGCGAAACTGGCCCCGGCCCTCGCCAATACGCGGATCCTGCGGGCCTATGCCGGCGTCCGTCCGCTCGTGAGCGCCGACAACGATCCCTCCGGCCGTAACATCAGCCGAGGCATCGTCTGCCTGGATCACGAAACCCGCGACGGCATCAAGGGCTTCATTACCATCACCGGCGGTAAACTGATGACTTATAGGCTGATGGCCGAGATGGCGACCGACCTCGTGTGCCGGAAACTCCATC